>Ga0209877_1000008_pt1 | contig 51239 bp, 47 predicted proteins | sample GWRWN2_0_30_FD_187232 | JGI IMG/M metagenome (GOLD analysis project Ga0209877, IMG submission 187232) | Riverbed sediment microbial communities from areas with no vegetation in Columbia River, Washington, USA - GW-RW N2_0_30 (SPAdes)... | ecosystem: Environmental > Aquatic > Freshwater > River >... | reverse complement strand
TTCACGTTTTAACTCCAGACATGGAGCAATCTACTGTATACAAGAATGAAATAGAGCCAGGACTCTCAGAAGGTAAAACACTGAATTTTTCTCATGGAGCAGCTATTCATTGGAAATGGATTATTCCTCCCAAAAATATAGATGTAGTTATGGTCGCTCCCAAAGGACCTGGCCAAAGAGTACGTGAATTGTATCAGGAAGGTTTTGGTACACCCTCACTGGTTGCAGTCTATCAAGATTATTCTGGGAGTGCGTTAAATACGGTTCTAGCTCTGGCTAAAGCCATAGGAAGTACTAGACCAGGAGTGATTGAGACTACATTCAAGGAAGAAGTAGAAACAGATTGGTTTGGAGAACAGGTTGACTTATGTGGCGGAGCTCACTCTCTGGTCCTCAGTGCATTTGAAACCCTTGTTGAAGCTGGTTACCAACCAGAAGTAGCTTACTATGAATGCCTACATGAGCTAAAACTAATAGTAGATTTGATATACAAATATGGTATAACAGGAATGTACAATAGAGTCAGTGAAACCGCTAGGTATGGAGGTCTAACTAGAGGACCAAGGATAATAAACAAAGAAGTAAAAGAAAATATGAAACAAGTCCTAAAGGACATTCAATCAGGAGAATTTGCTAACGAATGGGCAAGCGTATACAAAAAGGATGGTAAGAACTCGTTTGTCAGATTCATGAATCAATTAGAAAAACATCAGCTGGAAATAGTCGGTAATGAGATGAGAAAGATGATGTGGAAGAATGGTGAATAGGAGATTAAATTGTTAAATTTAAATGGTATTGAAAATACATATTCTAAAATTCTTTAAAACTTATTTTAGATACTATTTGAAATTTTGATCTAATTTTTCTGTTACCATTATCAGTGCAGATGATCCACAAGCATGGTCAATACTTTATATTGACTGTCTCCAAGTGATTCGTGACAGCTATTGTAACAAAGTATCTTATTCAACTAATAGTTTTCTTGCAGTGTATATTGTAAATATTGATCATTCATTTTGCTGTCTTGAGAGTAATTGATAGTTTACTCTTACTTGTATCAGTAATATTTGGCTATAAATACACGATAATCCTAATAAACTATGATGTTCAGTACAGTATGCGACGTCATATTGTTAAAACGAATTGAGAATGACATACATGAGGAGTTTATTTATGAGTAACATGGAAAACCCTTTTGAAATTTCTAAAGGAAAGCATGTCATGCTCTTATACGACAAAGACGAAGAACGCACTGAAGCAGCTGCGCATTGGATTAATAAAGGACTAGAAAACGAGCAGCTTTGTATTTATGCATCTGTCTATTCTTTTGACCGGTTACACATTTCAAATATGGAAAATTTATTTACTAAAATAGAAAACTATCAAAGTCATATTGATAATAATAATTTGCAGATTATCAATTTTAGGCCATACTATGAATCTGCATTAAGGGGAAACCTACTGCCATTTGAGAATCTCAAAGCTAATCTAGAGAAGTTACTTCATGACCGCATCGTTCAGGGTAAGGAAGACAAAATAATTGTCTTCGCTGATGCCGCATGCTGTTTATGTGAAAATAAATCATTTGATGAGTCTGAAATCCTAGAGAAATGGTGGCAGGATGTTCATGATGAATGGCTCAAAAATAATTACCACATCACGGTAATATGTCCTCACCCTAATTTGATATTGGGACAGAGCAAATTTGATTCAAAATCCAAGATCTCAAAATTACATGACTTGATGATAAACCTAAATGAGTATGATCTAAATCAGCTGCGTACGTCCTTTGGTCAAAAAAATGCGATGCGAATTCTTATTGTGGAATCTGAACCAGATTTAATGACCCTTTACGCAGAATATTTGAGTGCATTGGATCTAGATGTAATCATAGCGTCAGATGGTAACGAATGCTTGTCTGTGCTGAAAGTAAATGATTTTGATATAATTATTTTAGACATGCATTTGAGTGGTATTATTGAAGCAAGTGATGTTGCAAAAGAGATTTATCGAATTAAACCGAATCAAAGAATTGTTTTGACAACCACGAATCCGCTCAATCGAACTTCAGATAAAATTGATTCACTTAGAGTAAATAAGGAAGACATTTTGGTAAAACCATTCATGTTATCGAGTCTACTGGAAGCAATTAAGAGAAAATGAATTTTTCATGGGCCTTCAATCTCGCATTAATCAATATGTCCTTTTTTTGCCCTGATAAGAATCTGTAATTCATGGCAACAATCAAGTAAGATTTTGTTTGCTTCTTCCTTATTGTTGGCAGATACTATAATTCCCCCAGGACCAAATTTACATTCATTGAGTTTGATGGGGATATCAACGTGAAGACTCCTTGCAATAAATTCTAGTAGTGAAGGATATGTCTTGTTATTTTTATATATAAATGAAGCAGAATTTTTGGTTACTAAGACCTCTTGCTCTACAGGAAACACTAAATCATCTTCAGTGATGTTTTTCATGATCTCTTCTTCTATTTCTTTCGCCTTTTGTTTCATATTCTGGTTTCGTGCGACGTTTGCTTCATTTGCCAACTTTTCTAGCTTCTCAAAATCCATGTCAGATAATATCAAACGCAGTATCAATAAAATGTTATCATACTCATATGACCAGATGGTCTCTTTACCATCAGAACATTTCGAAATATTTCAAATCTTTTTTACTGATTTGTCTCTCAGAAATTTCTCATATTCATAAATAGCCATTTCTTGTGAATCTGTTTGAATAGACCCTGGCCTCAGTTTCCTAATTTTATTTATAGCGTCTTTTGCGTGAAGATTTTCTTTTTTTAATAGATAAGAACCCAGTATCGTCCCAGTCCTTCCTTTTCCAGCAGCACAATGAACTAAAACTGGTCTTTTTTCTACTTCAATTTCAGTTTCGATAAATTTAACAGTCGAATCAATCTCTTCGACGGAAGGAGAATGATAGTCTTCTACTGTTAAATGCAAATAATTTATTTTTTTAATGGTTCTACCATCAGAATTAGTATTCTTTAAATCGGGAATTGATAACCACTGCAGAGGCAATGGGATTTCTCGTACTGTTACGATCGTGCCTATACCGTGATTCACTAGCCACATGAATTGATCAATAGATAGAGGTAATCCACTTCCTGCGAGCTGATTGTTTATTATCCAACTAAAATTTGTAGGACGAGAAATAAATTTACTGTAGAGCCATCGATAAACGTCCCCAATCAGAGTCATTTTATAGATTGAGATTTACTGAATAACAATTTAGATTTAAATCTTCATCACTATCTCAAAATAAAATCTGTACTGTTTGTATTCAACTAATTCGATCATAAACAAAAGAGGGAATTAGAGATATTTTGATCATTACCAGTTAATAGACAGGTATTAATTAAATTGTTATCCGCATAATTCCAGGTTATTGCCACTATAAGACACACATAATATTTTTCTGCACTGAATTCTTCATTTAAGAAAAAATTATGATCAAATTGATTATCCTCATGGAAGTAAAAATAAGAAATCAAATGCAGTTAATCGTGTCCTTATAGACGGTAATTTGTCTCAAGAAATTCATCCCAGCACACAGAAATGATTACAAGAGAGTACACTAATTTTTTGTTTCCAAGAAGAGACTAAATTAAATAAAATTTATTTTTTTAAATTATTGTGAATATATTTAATAATTATATCAAGCGGTGTTCCTGGCCCAAAGTTGCCTTTTACTCCTTTTTCTTCAAGTATCTTTTTATCCTTACCAGGGATTACACCTCCACCAATCAAAAGTATATCACTAACACCACGTTCTTTCAAAAGACTTGCAACTCTAGGGAATAATGTCAAATGGGCACCGTTAAGTAAACTCATTGCAACGACATCAACATCTTCATCAATAGCAATTTTTGCTACTTGTTCGGGGGTACAGAACAGTCCAGAATATATCACTTCCATTCCAGAATCTCTAAGAGCTCTGCATATGACCAGCGCTCCCCGGTCATGACCGTCCAACCCCAATTTAGACACAAGAACCCTTATTGGTTTTTTTTTGCCATGTGTTGATGTAGACATATATCTAAAATTTATAGTCGAGGTTTAAAATTTTTTGTCAATTAAGTGACCCAAATTAGTTACTTTTGCACATATGAGTAACTTTTAATACTTAACTTTCCAGCTAAATCAAACGTGTCAGAGTTAGTAGATGGAATTCTAAAAGGAGAAAAAAGATCAATTTCAAGAGCAATCTCAATCGTCGATAATAATGACCCCGAATCGGTAAAAATAATTCACAAGATTTTTAAAAAAACAGGGAACGCCAAGACAATAGGATTTACTGGCTCTGCAGGTTCGGGTAAAAGTACGTTAATAGGAAGATTGGCTGCAGAATTTCATTCTCTTGGTTACAAAGTAGCTGTTATAGCAGTAGATCCTTCAAGTCATCTAACTGGAGGTGCTCTTCTTGGGGATAGGGTACGAATGATGTCAATCAGCGACGAGATATATGTGAGGAGCATGGCGTCAAGAGGAGCAGAAGGGGGTATTTCAAGGTCGGTAAGAAACGTGGTAAGAATACTGGATGCTGCAGGTTATAATCTGATATTAGTAGAGAGCGTGGGTGCAGGACAGTTAGAGATCGAAATTTCAAAAGCAGTCAATATTACAGTAGTGATCTTCAATCCACAAACAGGTGACAGTATACAGGCAATAAAGGCAGGGTTAACAGAAATTGGAGACGTCTATGTAATAAATAAATCAGATTTGGAAGGGGCTACAATATTGTACAATATCATTTCTGACCTAATTGGAAATAATAAAAAATTAGTTGTTAAATGTTCTGCAAAGATGCAGAAAGGAATAAAGGATTTAACAAAATCTCTAGTCAAATTATTAAATGATGAAAAATATCAGTCCAGAGAAAGATCAATACTGGAAAATGAATTGAGAGATATGATTTTAAATGAAATAAAAGAAAAATATATTGAAAAGATTATGAATAGTGAAGAATACAACAAACTTGTAAACAAAATACTAAAAAAGGAAGTAGATCCCTATAACGCAGCTTTAAATTTCGCAAATAAGATTATTGTATAGGAGAATAGAACTATGGCAAAACAGGAAATAAAAAAGGTCAAAACTGATTCAGGGATTCCTGTAAAAAGAATTTTTTCTTCAAAAGATATCAAAAGCGACTCCGATGAGGAAGACGCTGGCAAATTTCCGTACACAAGGGGACTTTATCCCAATATGTACCGAGAAAGACTATGGACCATGCGACAATACAGCGGATTTGGAAGTGCAGAGGAGAGCAACAAGAGATTTAGATTCTTGTTAGAACATGGACAGACAGGACTATCACTAGCGTTTGATCTTCCAACGCAAACCGGGAGAGATTCTGACAACCCATATTCGCAGGGAGAGGTTGGAAGGACTGGAGTTGCAATTAGCTCGATTGACAATATGATGACATGTTTTCAAAACATTCCTCTTGAAAGAGTTAGTACCTCGATGACAATAAATTCGACCGCTTCGACTCTTTTGGCTCTTTATATCGCTGTCGCCGAATCACAGGGAGTTTCATCTAGCAGCTTAAGGGGTACGACGCAAAATGATATCCTAAAGGAGTACATTGCACGCAATACGTATATTTATCCACCAAGACAGTCGATGAGAATTATTGGTGATATGATTCAGTATTGTTCTAAACACGTTCCACAGTGGTATCCCATAAGTATCTCTGGCTACCATATGCGTGAAGCAGGTTCCAACGCAATTCAAGAATTAGCTTTTACATTTGCGAATGCAATAGAGTATGTCAACACATGTGTATCAAGAGGATTGAATGTTGATGAATTTGCACCACGTCTATCATTCTTTTTCTGCTGTACCATGGAATTCTTTGAGGAGGTAGCCAAGTTTAGAGCAGCTCGTCGTATTTATGCAAGGATAATGAAAGAAAGATTTGGAGCAAAGAGCGATAAATCAACGCATTTGCGTTTTCATGTTCAGACTAGCGGAGAATCTCTAACAGCACAACAAGTCGATAACAACATAGTAAGGGTCACACTCGAGGCATTGTCAGCCGTATTGGGCGGAAGTCAATCTTTGCACACAAATTCTAGAGATGAGGCGTTGGCTCTGCCAACTGAAGAATCTGTCAAGGTGGCATTAAGAACTCAGCAGATTATAGCAAATGAGACTGGGGTAACAAAGACTGTAGATCCACTATCTGGATCGTATTATCTTGAATATTTGACATCCGAGATAGAAGAAGGGGTTGAAAAATATCTCAAGAAAATAGAGAAAATTGGAGGTGCATTAGCAGCAATAGAAAATGGCTTCTTTCAGGAAGAAATAAGACGTAATGCTTACCAGTTGAAGAAGGAAATAGACTATGGCGATCGTATAATCGTAGGTGTAAATAAATTTCAAGATCAAAATGATGTTGAACCAAAATTGAATACTATAGATCCTGAAATAGAGATACGTCAAGTGAACAAATTGAAGGAGTTCCAGAAAAATAGAGATCAAACTGGAGTAAATTCTGAATTAAGCAATTTGCAAACATTTGCTGAAAAAGAAAACGAGAATCTTATGCCTCATATTATTTCTGCAGTAAAGGGTCATGTTACATTGGGAGAAATAAGTGATATTTTTGTTAACATTTTTGGCAGATATGAACCAAAATTTTCTTTTTGATGGTTATATGATATGAGAGTTGATCATGTAGCTATAGCAGTAAACAATGTCAATGAAGCGCTAAAGAACTATGAAAAGATTTTGAGAATTGACAAGATTGACATAGAAGAAGTTCCTACAGAAAGGGTCAAAGTTGCTATTTTGACATTACAGGATACGCGAATAGAATTGATGGAACCAACTGCAGATGACAGTCCGATAAAAAAATTCTTGACTGATCGTGGCGAGGGAATTCATCATATAGCGATTACTGCAGATGATATAGATAGTGATGTTGAAAGAGCGATTGCTAAAGGCACCAGCATGATTGGAAACATTAGAACTGGTTCTTACGGAAGGAAAATAACCTTCATTCATCCAAAATCCATGAACGGTGTTTTGACAGAATTCTGTCAAGCCGTGCCTAAGCATAAAGACTAATAAATTGTTGTTGTTAAGAACCCAATTAGAATGTGACGGGTTCTTTTTTATTATATGATCTAAAATGCAAGAATCAATAATAGTGATTGCATTAAGTACATTAGAAAATTCATAAAATTAGTTTGGATACAAAGGTCCTTGTAAATTCGTCTGTATGCATGTTACCACCCACATCTATAGTTTTTATCTCCGCCTCAAGTAAACTTATTAGTGTATTTTCTATTTTTTTTCCTATCATAATAAGATTATCTCGATCGTTATTATTATTTTGTTCGGCCAACCACTCTAACATCATTTTTATAGATAAGAACATGGATGAAGGATTTGCAATGTTCTTATTTGCAATATCAAATGCCGCACCGTGAACAGGTTCAAATATTGCGAATTTTTTCCCAATATTTCCGGCAGGAGCCAATCCCAAACCACCAACAACTTGTGCAGCCTCGTCTGAGAGGATATCTCCAAACAAGTTTGTTGTCAAGACCACATCAAATTTTTGAGGATTTCTAATAAGATTCATTGCAAACGCATCAACATATGATTCACTAAATTCTACATCGGGGTATTTTTTTGCAATCTCCTTACTAATTTTAGAGAACATACCATCTCCAACTCTCATAACGTTCGATTTATGAACACAAGTAACATTTTTTTTACTATCTCTTCGTAATGCTTCTTCAAACGCATATTCTGCAATTTTTTTACATGCCTGTGCTGTTGTTAGCCTTAACCCTATAACTGCATCGTCCCCTACGGGAAATTCCCATCCCAAATAAAGATCCTCAGTATTTTCTCTGACAATCACTAAATCCACAGATGGGTGAAGAGATTTTACATTTGGATATGATTTCGCAGGTCTGACATTAGCGTAAAGATCGAAATACCTTCTTAAAACAAGAATTACATCTGCCGCGTGTTCTCCCACAGGCGCCTTAAGACATACGTCTGATTTTTTAACGCTATCAAATGAAAAATCCGGGAGAGCCTTGTTGTGTTTGAGCAAAGCATTGTCTCCGGCTTCTACGTTAACTATGTCAAACTTGATTTCAGAATAATCACTAATCTTTTCGAGCAAGTCCTTTCCTGAATTTGCAAGATCAGGACCAATTCCGTCGCCTTTAATTAAAGAAATACTATATCGTGTCAATACATATGAACCTAAACTAAGTAGATTTTAATTTTTTGAATACAGTACCTTTCTTAACATTAGTTTATTTATTGCGTCTATCATTGCCTCTACTGATGCGACTACGACATCTTCTCCTGATTTTCTGGAAGAAACAACGTTACCATTTAGGTCTTCAGCCTTAATAGTAACTTCTGCTTGTGCATCTGAGCCTCCGGTTATAGATCCAAGGCGATATTCTCTTATGCGTATATTCGCCATCTCCACTGCAATTTTTTGTATCGCTTTAAGTGCCGCATCTACAGGACCGACCCCTGTTTCTGAAGCAATTAGATCTTTTCCATGGGCGTTTAATCTTATGACTGCTGTGGGTATGATATTCATACCGGTAACAATATGAAAATCATAAAGCTTGAATTTTTCTTCAAATTTAGTGTTGCCCATTACTTCGCCTGCAATTGATAAAAGTTGAGAAGTAGGAATAGACCTGCCTGTGTCGGCTATGTCTTTTTGCTTTTCAATAATTTTGTGTAATTGTTCCTCTGTAGGATCAATTCCAAAATCACTCAAAATTGCACGAATTCCGTGAGCTCCTGCATGTTTACCCGCTTGCAGCCATCTTTTTCGACCAACTAGTTCAGGACTTATTGGTTCATAAGTTAATGGGTTATTTATAATGCCGTGAGTATGAATGCCTGATTCATGACCAAAAGCATTCTCTCCAATTATTGCCTTATTTGGTTGGACTATTACACCCATTGTATTTGAAACGAATTTTGAAATTTCATATAACAGGTTTATTTTTATATTGTGTTTTTTAGAATATAGACACTGCAACGCCATAACAAATTCCTCCAGAGAAGCGTTTCCTGCCCTTTCTCCGAGTCCATTAATAGTAACATGTGCGCAAGATGCCCCCGCATTAATTGCAGCAATAGAGTTTGCAACGGCTAGTCCAAAATCATTATGACAATGAACACTAATTGGAGTATTCATCTCTGATCTAATTTCGTTAACTAATGAGGTAATATATTCTGGAGTTGAATATCCAACGGTGTCCGGAATATCAATTCTATCAGCGCCTGCTTCAGTCACAGCCTTGAAGACATCAATAAGAAATTTTCTATCAGATCTTGTTGCATCTTCTGCAGAGAACTCTACTTTTAATCCATTAGTCTTTGCGTATTCGACTGCCCATAGTGCTCTTTCCAAAACCTGTTGGCGGGACATTTTTAACTTGTATTGCATATGAATATCAGAGGTCGCAATAAAGGTATGAACATAATTGACACCGCAGTCAATTGCAGAATCAATGTCTGACTGAACTGTTCTTGCCAAGGCACAGACTTCTGTATCCAGTCTCTGTTTTACGATATTCTTTATTCCATCCTTTTCACCCTGAGATACTACCGGAAATCCAGCTTCGATCGTATCGACTCCCAATTCAGATAGTTTAATTGCAATAGCCAATTTTTGTTCTGGCCTAATAGAAACACCAGGTGTTTGCTCCCCATCCCTCAACGTTGTATCGAATATTCGAACTGTCTGAGCTTCCATACATTATTCTCCTCTCTTAAGAGCTGAAACACCAGTTCGTGCCATCTCTACTATATCATATTGAATAATTAGATTCTTAAATGCATCTATTTTATCAGGGGTTCCGATGACTTCTACGGTTACCGATTCCTTCCCAATATCCAAGATATTTGCTCTAAATACATTAGCAAAATTGATGATCTCATTTCTATTTGTGAAATCTTTCGCCTTTATTTTTATCAGGGCTAACTCTCTATAAACAGTGTTATTTATGTCTAGAACCTCTACTTCCACAATGTCAATAAGTTTTCTCAGCTGTTTCACTAGTTGATCAAGAATAGGTTCATCTATCCTTGTTGTTATTGTCATTCTGGACAAGTCTGGTTTTTCTGTAATGCCTACTGTAATACTCTCAATATTGAAGTTTCTTGCACGAAATAGGTTCGTAATACGAAACAGCACTCCTGGCTTATTTTCAACCAAAGATGAAATGATATACAACGGTTTTGTCTTGGATTCTTTGGAGCTCATGTTCTACGCACCCGTTACCATATCTTTGAGGCCGGTACCTGGAGCAACAAAAGGATATACGTCCTCTTCAGGGTCTATTGAAAGGTCAATTATTGTGGCAACTTCAGTCTTTAGTGCACTTTTAATGGCTTTTTCCAACTCGGCCATTGATTCAACTTTGATTCCGTTTGCGCCATATGCTTCTGCAATCTTTACGTAATCTGGACAACTTTTTTGATGCACTCCCATGTATCTCCTGTCATAAAAAGTTCTCTGCCATTGAGCAACCATGCCAAGCATATCGTTATTTAACAAAAAGACTATGACTGGTAAGTTTTCTAATACGGAAACTGCTAATGAATTTTCAGTCATGTTAAATGATCCGTCTCCTGCAATATCTACAACATGCACGTCTGGTCTAGCAGCCTTAGCTCCGATTGCTGCTGGAAATCCAAATCCCATTGTTCCCAATCCAGTCGAGCTAAAAAAGGTCCCTGGCGATATAACATCAAAGTGTAGTGAAGTCCACATTTGGCACTGTCCTACTTCTGTAGTTACTATAGATTCGGCAGGTAACAATTCTCTTAATTTTTTTAGTGCTTTCCTGGCAGTCAACTCCCTTGGATAATCTTTTATATTTTCTGAGAAGTATTCGATAAGCTCTTTTCTCCTGTTAAGCCAGGGATTTTCAGTGCTCTTCTTGGCACCTACTTTCGATAACATTTTAACCATAGTTCTAAGGGCTGATTTTACATCACCAACAATGGCAATATCTACTGACTTGTTTTTTCCAATTTCAGCTGGATCTATATCTAAATGTATTATATTCATACCTTTACCAAATTCATCGAACCTTCCAACGGAACGATCTGAGAATCTTGCCCCAACAGCAAGAATGCAATCTGCTTCAAGGATAATTCTATTGGCTTCGGCATGGCCATGCATCCCTATTGGCCCCATGGCCAGTGGATGATTTTCAGGAAATGCTCCTTTGCCCTTAAACGTGGTAACAACTGGCGCCATGATTAGTTCAGCAATTGCTTGAAGTTCTGAGAAAGCACCTGATAAAATGACTCCACCGCCTGCCATAATAATTGGGCGTTGTGCTGAAACTATTAGTTCAACAGCCTTCCCAACATTAGATAAATCCGGATCAACTATTGGCTTGTATCCTCTTACTTTTATGAGCTCTGGAAATTGTATTTCAGTTACATCTTGCTGTACATCTTTTGGAATATCAATTAGGACTGGACCGGGTCTACCACTTTCTGCAATATAGAATGATTTTTTTACGACCTCTGGAATTTCATTTGCAAATCTGGGTTGAAAAGCATACTTTGTGCATGGATTAGCAACTCCTATAATATCAGTTTCCTGAAAAGCATCCTTTCCAATCATGTTCAGTGGCACTTGTCCAGTAATTGCAACAACTGGTGAAGAATCAGCGTAAGCAGTAGCTATTCCTGTAATCAAGTTTGTTGCCCCTGGCCCTGAAGTTGCCAAACATACTCCGGCCTTTCTCTTTATTCTAGCATAGCCATCAGCCATATGAGCAGCTGATTGTTCATGTCTTACCAATATGTGCCTAAATTTTGCATCAACAAGTGCATCGTAAATTGGCAAATTTGCCCCACCTGGAAGCCCAAAAACTATTTCAACTCCTTCTTTCTCCAGGGAATACATAAGTGCTTTAGCACCACTCATTTCAGACATTGTAGGATTATTCATTGATGCTTCGTATATATACTCGTTGTCACTTCAATTTGACGCTTTTTAGTCGTCTATTTTAGGCAAGTCTTCTTCATAATCAAGGGTATTACATGCGAACCAATTCTATAATTCTAATTCCTTCTAAAGATTAAAGTAGACATGGATATTTTCTTCTATCACATGAATTACAATGAGAAAAATGATCAATCTAATAAGGATAACAAATATGTCAGCCTTTCACAAGATTTTTTTAGGAAATACATTATTGAAGGAAGTACTATCGGATTGGGTAGTGGCAGCACCGTAGAAAAAATCGTGCGCAATTTCGGGATATTAGAATTTAAAGATACCTTGGAATTTATTGTAACATCACTTCAAATAAGAATAGTAGCCGAATCTCTGGGCCTAAAAATAATTGACGAAAACAAGAGTGGAAAAATTGATGTGGTCTTGGATGGTGCGGATCAAATAGATTCAGATTATAATATGATTAAAGGGGGAGGAGGAGCTCTTTTGAAGGAGAAAATACTAATTGCATCATCGCAAAAATTTGTAATCATTGCTCAAGCTAACAAGTTTGTTGACAGGTTTAATATCGCAATCCCTGTTGAGGTTACTCCTTTTGGAAGAAATTTTGTTGTGAAGGAACTGAAAAGAATTGGAGGTTTACCAAGCATTCGTTTATTGGATAAGGGATATCCTTTCATAACTGAAAATGGCAATATAATTTACGACACGGTGTTACCAAAATTGGAGAATGTAAAAGAGACTGAAAGGGACATAAAAAATATTCCAGGTGTCGTAGAAGTTGGATTATTTACCATTCATGCTAATTCTTATTATAAGATTATTGGTGAGAACGATTTTGAAATTATGATGCCAAAAAGATGATAATAACTAGGAACAATTTGAAAATAAAATTTCATTTCTAGTATTTTACACAATCTATCTTTCAACGATATGAAAAATTTTAGTAGAGATATTAGACGAATTTTTCATATCTCCGTTCAGCTGATATAACAAAATCAAAAGGATTCAATGAAATTCCACAATTCTTGCATGTACTGTTAACAGGCTTTAACATCTCACGAACGGATTTTAAGTTTGATATTCTATTGTTTAAACTCCCACACTTGTTGCAAACCAGTTCAATGTTGTAGTATGACAATAGTCAAATTCGTATGATATTGAATATCTTTTGTTAGGTTAATTAGTTATGACAAGAAAAACTAATTCATATAACAATATCTAGTTACTATTTATTATTTTTTGAATATTTTCCTGGTTTTCTAGAAAAGATACTCTTACAACCCTCACAACAAAAATAGTATTTCCTTCCATTATACTCATGAATAGTGGCCAGGTCCTCATCCATTTCAATTCCACATACAGGATCAACGGGCATTATGGTCTAGTTGGTATTATTTCTATTTATATTGTGTTCCTCTAAATTCATTGGAGCTTACGTTAACTAAAGAACTAGACTTACTCATTTTAAAGTAGACTTATAGCAAAAACGCTGCCAATTTTTTAATAATAGTATAGGTAACATATATTTTTATAATTTTTTGAAACATTTATTTAGAAAAGCATAAATATTTTTTTTACATAAAATTTCCGTTGATAGGGGAGACGCAGCTCCGCGCCAGAAGAACAAGAATTAAGATATTGCAGGCAATTGTGGACAGCAATGGATCAGCGGGGTTTTCTGAAATAAAATATGCAACGGATCTGTCCACAGGTTCAATTTACTATCATTTGGGAAGAATGGTTCGATATGTCATAAAAAAATCAAAACACTACTACATCACAAATGAAGGATTGGAATTATTACGTGAGAACAAAGGAGCTACTGCGATGTAAGATTTTAGTTTCATCACAGCCAAATTTTTATTTGTAATCCTCGTATGTCAATTCATATTTTGTCATTGTCGTACACAGGGATAATCTTAAAACAGAAATTAAGAAAAATAGTTAGCAAATATGTTGATAATTCATTACTCTTGTCCGGTGGACTGGATAGTAGTATCCTATGTTATTTGATGAGACCTAAATTCAGTGTTGTGATCTCTTTAGGTCATAACTCACAAGATCTAAAGTATGCAAAGGAAATAGCAAAAAAATATAGTCAAAATCATGTTGAGTGCATAGTTGACTTTGCGGATATTATTGAGATAATTCCGCAGATAATTAAAACATTCAAGACCTTTGATCCACTGGAGATAAGAAATTCATCAGTTATTTTTTTTGGCATAAGAGAAGCAAAAAATAATGGATACGACAGCATAGTTACTGGAGATGGTGCAGATGAATTATTTGCTGGATATAATTATCTCCAAAGATACTTTACAGACCTTAGGAAATTACAAGAAATTTTGACTGACCTGTGGAAAATAATGAAATTTTCTTCAAGGAGAATAGGAATGACACTAGGAGTAATAGTCAATACTCCATATCTGGAAAAACCCCTTTATGATTTTGCGACCGGGATCGATATAAATGAAAAAGTAGGAGAGTATGATGGTAAAAAGTGGGGAAAATTCATCTTAAGAAAGGCGTTTACAGAGGAACTTGGGTTAACAGTCTGGAGAAACAAGATGGCTTTGGAGCAAGGTTCTGGATTTGAACAAATTTCAGATAAATTTGAGGAGCTTATTGATGATGAAGAATTTGATAAGGAATTAAATAACGTTGCGCTTAAAAATGTGAAATTGAGAGATAAGGAACATCTCTATTATTATAAGATTTATGAATCTTTTTTTGGAAGCCCTATGAATGAACCATGTAATGCGCCAAGGTGTTCATTTTGCGGTTCATGTCTGTTGCATTCTAGGTATTGCTATACCTGCGGAGCTTTTCCCCCTATTTGAATTCAGTATTATTTCTGGTTGTCTAAACCGTAAACGTCTAAATACCTTTTTAAGATATAATTCATGGCTGGTATGGGAGACAATCCATTCAAGAAATGCATAAACCCTGCATGCAATCTTACTTATGGGATTACTAACAACATACTTGTGTGTAAATGCGGTTCATTTCTGGATATTATATATCAAAATAGTTATTCACGAGACTTGATTCAAGTTTTTTATGAACGTAGAAACCATGGAGGAAACATATACAATGAGAGTGGAGTATGGAGGTTTCGAGAACTTATTAACTTTGCCGACCTGGATACAGAAGATTTTGAACAATGCTCCAGGATTCTAGTCTCACTTGACGGTGCTGAAGGCAGACAATCTAAACCTTACAAAATGAAAAAGGTTTCAGAATTTTCCCTAATTGATAACGATTGCCTTCTATTGCAGCCTGAAGGGTATAATCCTAGTGGTTCATTCAAAGACAATGGAATGTCTACTGCTGTAACACATGCAAAGATGATAAACATGAATAGAATCATCTGTGCCTCAACAGGAAATACATCGGCGTCGGCTGCAATGTACGCGGCAAATGAGAATATTGAATGTGAAGTATTTGTTCCTAGAGGAGAAGTAGCACCTGGCAAACTTGGTCAGGCATTCCAATTTGGTGCACAAGTGATTGAAATTGATGGCAATTTTGATGACGCTCTATCTTATTCATTGAAAGAAGCTCAACAATTGGGGGCCTACACTGTAAATTCTATCAATCCATTTAGAATTGAAGGACAAAAGACGATCGTTTACAGAGCATTAGAATACTTGGATTGGAATCCACCTGACTGGATAGTTTATCCGGGTGGTGCATTAGGAAACACATCAAGTTGCGGCAAGGCGCTAATGGAACTCTACGATCTTGGGTGGATAAAAAAAATTCCAAGATTATTAGTGGTAAATGCAGAAGGAGCGAATACTTTTTTTGAATTGACTAATGGACTGTTCGGAGGAAAGAAACTGGTATGGAATAATGGAAAGCCTGACTTGAATCTGATTAAAGAATATTATTCTCAAAAGGATAACAAAGGTATCAAACCCCATACGAAAGCCACTGCGATACAGATAGGTAAACCTACAAATCTCATCAAAGCGTTAAGGTCAATAGAATTCACTAGTGGCATTGTTACTCAGGTTTCTGATAAGGAGATGAGTGACGGAATGGCGTTAGTTGGGCTTAATGGATTTGATTGTGAAATGGCATCGGGTGCAGTTCCTGCAGGGATAAGAAATCTCAGGAAAGAGGAGATCATAAAGAAGGACGATATTGTGGTTGGAATATTGACTGGTAAACAAAAAGATCCCAGGCTATCAATTGATTATCATCTGGATCAAAGCAACACATTTTCAAAACCCCCTGTTACAAAATAGAAATGTCCGAAAAATTTCTGCACTTAAACTACAATAAAGTAATTAAAGAAATTAGAAAGTTTATTTCAAAACAAGTCAGATCGAAAAATAAAAGGGGCATAGTTATTGGTTTAAGTGGCGGTCTTGATTCTTCTATTTGTCTTGTATTAGCATCAAGAGCCATTGAAAAAAATAGGATAACTGCTCTTATCATGCCAGAGAAGGGACTTACACCAAAAAAGGACGTTGATAATGCTCGTAACCTGGCAAAAAAGTTGAAAATTAAATATAAGGAGATTCCCATAGAACGTGCAAAAAAAATTTTATTACGTAACCTACCAAAGGACAAATTATCCGGTGGGAATCTTTCGGCTAGATTAAGAATGGCTTTACTATACTATTATGCAGGAATCAACAATCTCCTAGTACTTGGAACTTCTGATAAGAGTGAATTGATGATAGGTTATTTTACCAAGTTTGGTGATGGTGCTGCGGATATACTTCCTATAGGAGGCTTGTATAAGAGTCAAGTCAAGATGTTGGGAAAGAAACTACGATTGTCAGAACAAATTATCCAACAACCAAGCAGTCCTAGATTTTGGAAAGGTCATGAAGCAGAAAAAGAAATTGGGTTATCATATAATGATATAGATAGTATTTTGCAATATTATCTAAATAATAATTTGCATAACTGTAAACAAAATAAGCCAAAGATAAAATTAGTAACTGACATGATTAAAAAATCTCAACATAAAAGGGAACATATACCAGTATGCAATACGTTTGAGTCAAATTCAACAAATGGCACCCAAAAAAATTTTAGGACAAAAAAGAAACAATCTTGATATTTCTTATCATTAGTTTAACTTTTATATAGATTGAATCCTTTGAATAAGGTTGCCAATATCAAAGAATCAGTTGAAGATACTGTTTTTCATTGCAACAATTATGGGAATTTTTGGCCTTGTGATTTTTGTTCAGACTAATTCGCCAATTTTCCTAATCGCTTCAATAGCAAATTTGGGCTTTGCTGCTTTCTTTTGGTATAAATATTCTAATAAAAATAAACAGATAACTTCCAAAAAGGGTAAAAGGCTCTGATTCTACCTATGGAAGAAGTAGTATCAATAATGCCATTGATGCAAGTGAAGCAAGAAGTATAATTGTTGCTTTCCACATTGCCTTAGAGGCCTTTTCCCCAATGTCCCATATACCTCCTCCACCATAAGTGTTTTTTATCTTCGAATAACTATAAACTTTTTCAAAGTCAGCAGACGGTGTCCAGGAAAAATCATACTTGGGACTATCCCTCTTAATGGTAATTGATTCATCATATTTTCTTTTCCCATTTACATCAGATAATGTTTCATATGCTTCGACGATTTTCATAAATCTTTCCTTGGATTCTGAATTCTTATTTTTATCAGGATGATATCTTAATGCAAGTGTTCTAAATGATTTTCTTATTTCATCTAATGAAGCATTCCGGTTGAGCTCAAGGACATCATAATAATCATCCATGTGTTATTTCACAACTATCAAATAAATAATCATTTCACATTATTTAATTCGCTTTTAAGCACTATATATGCCCGAGTTCAATAGTTCCTGTAGAATTTTCAAATGTGTTATATTTCTTAATGATAGGAAGCATCATATACACCAATAAAATATCATTAGTTATTCATGAGTGCGGAAAGTACTGATACAAAATTTATTGTTCCTGTAAAGGGCGTTGAAAAAAGTATCAAGCTAGATGAAAAAGCAAAATCAGAGCTGCAGGCTATTGGGATGATGGATGAAAAGGGAAAACTAAAGTTAAAAGGTGTGAGTCCAAAAATGTTAAAAAGAATGAAGCTTGAGGCCGTTGATTGCCCAGTTTTTAAGAAAGAATTGGGATTTGTACAATGCTATGTATGCAGTAATTTCCATAGTAGAGTTATGGGTAAAGTCTATTGTAAAGGAGAACCTTTATCATAAAATAACCAAAGCCATTCTTATAGTAATGCAAGTTGACTAAAGAAATAGGTATAACAGTAAAAAAGTCATTTGATTTTAGTGATTGGTATACTCAATGCGTACTTAAATCTGGCATAGCAGACTATTCACCAAGCAAAGGATTCATCATCCTCCGTCCATATGGCTATGCAATATGGGAAATCATTAGAGAAATACTTGATGATGAATTGAAACAAACCGGACACAAGAATGGTTTTCTACCAGTGTTAATTCCTGAAAGTCTCCTTACTAGGGAGAAGAATCATTTCGATGGATTTATGCCTGAAGTATTTTGGGTAACAAGATCTGGGGATTGTGATCTGAGCGAAAAATTAGCAGTTAGACCAACATCAGAGACACTTGCATATTCTATGTTTTCAAAATGGATATCAAGCTACAGAGATTTACCTCTAAAATTGAATTTTTGGAATAGTGCCTTGAGGGCTGAAATAAAATCTACCAAACCATTGATTAGAAATTCAGAATTTCTTTGGCAGGAAGGACATACCGCTCATACCAATGAAAGCGAAGCTGATGATGAAGTTAGAATGATACTTGATATTTATAAAAATCTCATAGAAGAATATCTTGCAATACCGACCATCTCTGGTTTTAAGACAGACAAGGAGAAATTTGTTGGTGCAAAATATACGACCTCTCTAGAATCGTTAATGGCAGATGGCAAGGGATTGCAAATGGCAACCTCTCATAATTTAGGTCAAAATTTCTCAAAACCATTTGAAATAAAATTTCTAGATCGAGATACCGATGAACAATTTGTATGGCAAACATCTTGGGGGATTTCTTGGAGGATTATTGGCGCCATAATAATGGTTCACGGAGACGACAAGGGTTTGATACTTCCTCCTAAAATTTCACCAACTCAGGTAATCATTGTTCCTATTTATAAGGACGAAAGTAAAGAAATCGTGATACAGAAGGCATATGACCTAGAAAAAAAATTAAAAGAATCTAATATACGCGTATATACCGATGATAGAGACGAATATACTTCTGGTTGGAAATTTAATGACTGGGAGATGAAAGGAGTGCCTCTAAGAGTAAATATTGGACCAAGGGACATACAAGAAAATCAAATCGAATTGATAAGGAGAGATACTAAGGAAAGATTTTATGTCAAAGAAAAAGAACTTGTTAACCAAACCTTGTATATTTTGAAAAAAATACAATCAGATATGTTTGCTCGTGCAAAAAATCATCTTCAAACAAACATAAGATCTGCTTCCAGTCTGGAAGACTTACTCTCGATTCTTGACACGACTGGAGGATTTGTTGCTTGTGGTTGGTGCGGCAAGAGGGAGTGTGAAGATCTGGTGAAAGAAAAGACAACAGCCGATATTAGAATAATTCCATTTAATACTAAAAATAACGTTTCATCATGCATCGTTTGTGGCAATGAAATAACGACCGAAGTGTATTTTGGTAGAGCATATTAGAAATGAAGAAAAAGTTCTGAGTACATTTGAATATTGATGAATTATTTTCATTCTACGACGATTTTGGATATTTAGGTATATTACTAATTAGTTTTGTCGGTAGTATAATTGTATTTGTTCCTATACCATATTTTCCTGTGTTAATTACAGCAGCATTTAACAATAATTTAGATCCTGTATTAATTTCACTCTCAAGTGCGATAGGTGCAGTAATTGCAAAACTAATTATTTTTTATGCTAGCTATTATGGCAGGAACATACTTAGTCCAAAAATCAAGGGTAAAATGGTTCCTCTACAGAGATTACTTGGCAGATACGGTGCGATAGGTGCGTTCGTAGCAGCCGTCAGTCCTATACCGGACGATATAGTGTATATTCCATTAGGTCTTACCAAATACAGTCCCTGGAAATTTGGTATTGCAACATTTCTGGGAAAATTTGTTCTTAATTTGAGTATCGTTTTGGGAGCTATCTATTTTGGAAAACCCTTTGTAAGCAATCTTATGTCGAATTCAACAAATATAGATTCTCTTATTGGAGCAACCATTGCAAGTATTGCAGTATTGGGAATAATAGTCTATTTTACACTAAAGATAGATTGGGCAAAAATTATCGGACGCTGGTTTCCATGGACGTTGGATAAAGACCCGGAGAACGAGTAGAAGGGAGTACTATATCATTTTTCTATTTTTTAACTTGGTAATGATCATAGTTATAATTTTTCACAGATTTTCATTATCTGAAGATTCAGTATTTTTTATTAGTAGAAATTTTCGAATCTACTTCCACAAGAGAATAGCACAATCTTCTTAGAATATCATCTACCCAATTTTATTTATAATATAGGTTAAAATAATTATTGAATTATGAATTCAAAAGTTATTTTGATTCCCTCTATACTCTTTCTAATTGGAATAATTGTTAACGGTTCCATTGCCGGTAACGCTTATGGTATTAGTAAAAATAACAATGTTAACTTGGGTGTAGAGACCAAGCAAACAAATGATTGTGATGAAACAAGAAATGGAGATAACAATAGTATTTGTATAAATGATTCACAAAAATCCATTAACAATCTTGTCGTAAACGGACAAAATAACGATTTTAATCTTGGCATCAAAATAGAACAAATCAACGATTGCGATGAAAACAGTGACGGTGACAATACATTAAAATGCTCAAATTTATCCCAGGAAGTAATACCATAACCTCTATTTCAAATCAATGAATACAACTCAAATTAGATTTTGTTAAGGTAACACTTTCTGCTAATAATAAAAATCAATGAATTTGCGCGTTTTTCCTATTTATCCTCAACTGTACAATGCCAAGGAACGTTATCTGGAAGATCATTGCAATTACCACAGATAAAGAAATTCCATCAATCCCAAATTGTCTTCCGAGAATAACAATAAGAACCATTTGTGTTACTTGATAGATTACAGAGGAAATTAAAACATATCGGGTACGTTTCATTGCCAAGAATTTGGAATTAAGTGTACCTGCTATCATCATCGGAATGATCCCCAAACTCAAAATTCTTATGGAATTAAGTGAATTTATATAGTTTGGAAAGAAGACTTTCAGTATTACAGGTGCAAGAACAAATACCAATATAGTGATAATTACAGAAAGTGCAATTCCATATACTCTCAGCTTGTTTCTTTTCTTTCCACTTGATTCTTCGGGTATTAAATACTGGTAAAAGCTGACCGAAATCATACTAAAAAACATCAAGAACTGAAATCCCAATTGATAATAACCTAAAATTGTATATCCGTAGATAGGAGCGATAATTAATTTATCAAAATACAGTAACAACGCATTGGAGAGATTGTATGAATATAGATGTAAAGAGAGCTTGAACTCTTTTCTTATTTTATCAAACTTTTTACTAAATTGTGGTATAGTCTTGAAATATGTAACACTAAATACAAAAAAGGAAATTGTGAATCCAACAATAATTCCTGAAATTCCAAAAAAACTATATAATATTATTGACAAAACAAGCTGTGATGCCCTTGCACCAATTATGTTGATAGCATATTTTGAATATAGCTTTCTACTCAAAAGTTCGTAAGAAGACATCATCCAAAAAGCCATTCCGATCACAAACAATCCGAGAATCCAATTAAATATAGATGCGATAATTGCGCAGACTGTCGCAGAGATTAGGATTACTTGATTTGCCTGGATATCTATTTGCTTATGGCCTTGTGGTACTAATGTTGTTACAGCAGTGTTAAGACCAAGTAATGAGATGCTAGAAGACAGAGAGCCAATTGCAATTACATAGTTTATTTGGCCATATTCATGAACATCCAGAAACATAGCGAGCAAGAACCAAAAGATTCCTGTAAGTGTTGCTCCAATAAAATTACCTAAAGTAATGTAGATTAATCCTTCATGATGACGAACTCTTTTGAATATTTTGTTTCATCTCCAATAATTGACTTATTTCATGGTATAATTTTAATCATTGTAGAAATTAAGTAACCTGCTATTTCACTCAAAAACTACACTTTATTTTCAGTAGATTTGGAGATCATATTATACCACGATCGAGTTTCACTCTTAACCATAAAACAACTAATCGCAGACAGAAATGAACGCAATAGTTTTTTTTCCTCCTCTAATAGTTCAATTGCCGTTCTTCCCTTAATAGCAATATACTTTAGTAGTTCGGCATATGGTGGAAAAATAAATGCATCGTCGCTGTTTTCAACAGCAAGCTGAAGTGCAGTAGAAGTATCCAGTTGAAGAAAGTCGTTCCCGTCTCTTTTCAAAAAATACAAGTTATCTATTTTGGTATCCTTTTTTATTTTTGCGTCTTGCAAAATCGAATTGATACCATATTTTGGCGGTCTAACTATCGATTGACCTATAGTATTTATTGTAAAAATTGGTACATTAAGCTTGGCTAATTTGTGCATAAAGGATCTACCTGCTTTAGAATGAATTAGGCTTCGCACTCTCATACTGCGGTCATTGTCACGTGTATTGGAAACACTAACAGCAGTTCTAAAAGTATGGGAACTGATAGTCATTGGTTTCGGAAAACACAATGCCTCATTGGGCAACTTTATTATTGTCATATCGTCAGACAAAAATGAAAATCCGTTCTTTACGCATTTTAACACAGTTGTAGTTTTCCCAGTATCTGGAGGCGCAGATAAGAGCAGCCCAGAGTCATTTTTATCCAGACAGGCTGAATGCAACAGTATGAATCCCCTTGAAATAAAAAGAAATCGTAGCAAAGGTTCGACCAGATTAACATAAAGTACGTGTCTTGACTTGGATATCAATTTATTGACAATTACTTCAATTCTCTCGGCAAAATCAATACTGAACTGTGCACCTGCTGAGCCTAATTGTTCTGTATAGAGTATCTTGTGAGAATTAGTAGATCTATCTTCTATTATTTTTCTATTATATCTCAAGCCTCCTGCGAATGAATCTAAAGTTTTTATAGATAAATCTGAATTAGTGAATTCTTTTGACTTAAAGTATTCTAATTCATACAGAATCACATCCGATTGAACTCTTACTATGTCATGAATATTGTAGTAATACAACTGAATTTAAGTAGACTATATCAAACTCGAGCACTATATTAAAGTTATACTGGTTAGCGTACACTCTAAGAAATTCCTGTAACATAAAATTATTTTGGGTAATTTGAATAAATAGGTCCAACGAATTTGTAAAACTAGTTCAAAATTACTAGTTCAGGAACTAAGTTCCTTAACTTAGATGTGGAATGAAAATATGCACTAAAATGAATAATCTGAAAGAATCAAAAAGAGATGTATCATACGGATGCCTCAATTGTGGACATCCGCACTCAGAACTCAAGGCCGAAGTAGGTACTATATTTTATTGTAAAGATTGTGATAAATATGAACAAATAGTGCATATATCGGAAGGAGGTATAAGTACTTTTGAACGACTAGAAAAAGAAGAGTTGCTTCAGTTATTAAGTCAAGGTAGAGTAAAAATAGTAGATAATGATGGTTTAAGAGATGAAAAGTGTTGTTAAATTAACAAGTGTTAAAGAATAAGGAATTAATGCGAGCTATAACCCAAACTCAAAAAAATGAGTATTGAATATATCTCGATCAATTATACCGTATTGCTCATAACATAAAATTGTAATTCATAGATTCATCTTGAGGAGAATTGTTATTGAAAAATTGATCATTATTAAGAAAGATAGTTATGATCCTATACATAAAAAGAGTGTTATGTTCAATACTTAAAAAACCTAATTTAAGTAGAAATTATGCTTTTGTATTAATATCTTGTTTTCAAGTATCAAAACGTGTATTTTGTAAAAAGACTAATTACTAATCATAAAATTAAATCTTACCGAGTATCCAAGCCGTTTATTGCTTTCCTAATCTTTATGATAGCCTATGATATATTGGCGGTGACTTTTTTTAAATGAAGATAATCTCAAATAATAAAATTTTATTTGTATCATTCTTACTGACTATATTATTCTCATTTAATCTATCTATCCCACAATTAGTACAAACTACGAATGGACTTTCTTCTGCCCATATTTCAGAAACTGCAGCTAAAAACGATCCGTTCTACAAAACAGCAAGAGCCGATCAAATTATTTATGATTTTTTTCCTAGTACAGATAAGATAGAGTCAGATACTAATACTAATGAATTGATCAATCAGCTGATCAATAGTTTAATTCAGGAAAAAGTTGCAAAGCCTGAGATATGTGGAGACGGGCAAGATAATGATGGAAATGGAATGGTTGATGAATACTGTAACGTCAGTAATGTCCCACAGGATGATAATCAATCTCCTAAAGTAGAACCTGAGCAGGAGATATGTGGAGACGGGCAAGATAATGATGGAAATGGAGTGGTTGATGACAATTGCAATATAGGCAATGTCCCACAGGATGATAATCAATCTCCTAAAGTAGAACCTGAGCAGGAGATATGTGGAGACGGCCAAGACAATGATGGAAATGGAGCGGTTGATGACAATTGCAATATAGGCAATGTCCCACAGGATGATAATCAAGCAACCGAGGAAAAAAAAAAATTTGACAAGTTTGGGATATTGAAGATATACCCAACAAAGCAAGATGGTGAACAATGGTATATCAAATCTAATCCGGATAGTGATCCTCGCTTTACACCACAAACTAAATTGGAAAAAAACTCTGATGGTTCATTTAAAGTAAAATCATCTAAAGTAAGAATGGGAGTATTTACTTCTTCAGGTTTCCATCCTGAAAAGATTTCTACATTAAACCACAATAGAATCGCCTCGGCAGGGTATATGCAGTCCCCAAACGATTGGAGAGATGTAGAGATAACAGGATATGTCAAGCTTAACAGTGGTGATAAAGACAATTTTGTGTGGTACGCGAGGGGAGGAAGACATACGGGATCTGGTTCTCCACAAGGATGTGAAGGTGTTGCATACAAAGGCGGCTTGTTTTATGATGGTTCTACCAGATGGGAGAAAGAACAATGGCATAGCGGGGGCTATGTTTTTGGAGAATTTGGAAAAAATATTGGACCGATTAAAGGTAAATGGGTAGGATTGAAGGTAATAATGTACAACATTGTTCAGAACGACAAGACTGCTGTAAAATTAGAGCTTTGGGTGGATAAAAATAATAACAATGATTGGATAAAGGCGACCGAAAAGACCGACAAAGGTGGATGGGGAAATACCGGAAGCGAATGCGGGGGCAAACCTGATCAAATAATAACATGGGGTGGACCCATTGCTGCATTTAGATGGGATGGTGCTACAGACGTAGATATCAAGAATTTTAGTGTAAGAGAAATTGTCCCAACTCTCTAGGTTAATCCTAATTGGCAAGATTATCATGCTTATTACAATAACAAAATTAATAAGAAAAATAAACTCTATATCTAGTGAAATACAATTATGATATTATTATTATCTAATTTCAAATTTATCCAGGTATGGTGTCTATAAATGAGTTTACAAGAACAAACATCAAGATATTCAGAGTTACAAAAAAGGAAATGGCTTGCAAGGGTACTAATGGTAATTGCGGTAGGATGCATTTTAGTAGCCAAGATTTATTTTACAATTTCACTAGTAGATCCAATAGTAGGCGTCTACAGTATTCTCACTAGTTTTGTATTACTCTATATACTAGTGCTTTCGTATTTTAAGTACAAGGACCCGTATCTGAGTGCTAAAAATATTGATATTTCAAATGGTCCTGTGGTAAGTATAGTAGTGCCGGCGAAAAATGAAGGAAAAAATATACGAAATTGCGTTCAATCTTGCCTTAATCAAACTTATAGAAATAAGGAAATTATTGTTGTAAATGATGGTAGCACAGATAGTACTGGTGAAATTCTTGATGAAATGCGTAAAGAAAACAGGGCAGAAAATTTTCGCATATTGCATTTATCAAAAAGTGTCGGAAAGAAAAAGGCAGTAGAAGCAGCAAGTGAAATAGCTCGTGGCGAGATCTATGCTTTCATGGATAGTGATTGCGACATGGCATATGACGCTGTAGAGAAAGCTGCAAAAATTTTTCATGGAGATAGAAAACTAGGTGCATTAACATGCCACGGGAGAGTTAGAGATGCACAAAGCGGCAATACAATTGAAAAGTTTCAACAAGTCTACATAGACATATCGTGTAGATCAATTAAGGGCGCTGAAAGCTCCTTCAAATCAGTATCATGTTGTTCTGGATCTCTTAGCTTTTATAGAAGAGTTGCAATACAGGATTTTATCCATGAATGGGCAAATGATCGATTTTTAGGAATAGATTTTAAGTTTTGTACTGACAGAAGAATGACAGCGCACATCTTGGGTACCCGTCCTAAATCATTGGATAATTCAGGCGATAAGAACCTACAAGAACACATGCCTATTCTTCAGACAGGTGCTGATGATATAGAAACAATGAAAAAATCTTCCGATCCGGATATAGAAATCTCCAATAGTTCTATTAAGTGGAATGTAGAATATTCAAACAGCATTAAAGTAAATGTTGGTGTACCTAAAACATTTGAATCATTAGCAAGGCAACAAATACGATGGAAAAAGAGCTTTATTCGCAGTCTGTTCTCAACTGGTGGAATATTTTGGAAAAGACCATTTTTTGTAGCCCTGCTGTATTACATCCAAACTGCAATGAAGCTTATTAGACCATACGTCTTGTTTTATACTGTAGTAATTTTGCCCTTTAAAGGTGATTTTACCTCAGTATTATTTTGGATTGCAGGCCTAATGTTTACAGGAATGATTTGGGCAGTAGAATATAGATTAAGAAATCCAGATGATAGGCTTTGGTTGTTCAGACCTCCTTTTACATTTATTACTACATTCGTATACACATGGCTGTTAATATATTCTGCCATAACAATTAGAAACAAGAGTTGGAGATAATTTCACAATTGATTCTGTTCATTGATAACCAAGAAATGAACTCATCCAAGTGATTTTAATATTGGGCTACGTTAGTGCAATACTTGTTACCTTCATGATGATCGTAGGCTTTTCAATAATTATCATGAAGCTCACTGGATATTGGCCATGTAAGATAGGTGAATTACTAGAAGCGAAAGACGTTACCTGTAAAAAAAATTTTCAAGAAAATCTTAATATCATACTAAATTCAAGTCATATTTCATTACCTTTCCATTTTCCACTACTATTTCTTCAAAATATCGGATAATAGTTACCTCAGATATTTTTGGTATTTTGAGTTTCTTCCCATTTACCATATCCAAAATCATCGCCGGAAAATTTGCGCCTGCCAATGTGGTAAAAATAGTACCACCTCCCATTCTTGGATTAATCTCAACAATCTTAAGGTTACCCTCTTTTGATTCTTTCATCTGAATGCAACATGGTCCTCTTATTTTGAGATATTTAGCAATCGACTTACATGTTTCAGAAATACCTTCGTCCTTTACAATTTTACCCATAGTTGAAATTCCCGCTTTTGTTTGAAGTCTGATTCTTGGCACTGCAATTATAGGGTCTCCTTTTAAGTCTGATAGTACATCTATTGTATATTCAATGCCAGGTAGATATTCTTGAAATATCAAATTATCATTTTTTAGTCGTACGTATCTCAAATCGTCTTCGTTATCTAACTTTAAAACCCCTTTGCTCCCTTTTCCATACCTTGGTTTTGCAATTATTGGAAATCCCCTTGTTTTTTTATCGTCTAAAGTGGTGAAAGGAAGATCAAATTTTTTTGAGAGATGATTAAAAGTTTGCATTTTGTCCCTGCATATTTCCATAGTTTTCTTATCACTCACAATTGGTAATGTCCCCAACTTCAATAAATTTTCTTTATTCTCACTATATTGGTAAATATCGTATCCCGAAGATGGCATAAGAATGCCAATCTTGTGTTTTGTTATTATTTCAAAAAGTCGTTTAACGTATAATTTGCTATCTAGTTCTGGTAACACTTCGTTTGCGTCTGACATAAAAAAACCTGCAGAAATAGGATTGGTGTCCGAAGCAATAATTCTTACCGGGTATTTTACCATTCTCAGAGATTTTATAGTATTAATCCCTGCTGGTGCAGAAGCACCGGGAACTAAGATAGTGGAATTTGGACATTCTTTCAAGTGGTATTCATTGCCCAAGTGAAATTTAATTAGCACCATATAAAAATTTTCAGAACTATTGGATTTGCCTTTTACCCATAGTTTTCAACACAAATTAAATATGTATCTAGACGAATAATATCCACTTGCTTGATCTAAAATCAGATTACCACGTCCACTGCAACTACAATGATCATTCGCCCACCGAATTATCAATTGAAAAAGTAACCAAGTATGCAGAAGAAATTAACCTGAATAAACTGGCCTTTACAGAACATGTAAGAAAGACTTCTGAATGGATACCAAAATATCTTGAGGAGATAGACAGAATTGTCTCATCTGGTACTAAGATAACTATAATTTCGGGTTTTGAAGCAAAAATCCTAATGAATGGGACAGTTGATATTCCACATGAGTATGAAGGGCATTTTTTGATTGCAAGTTTTCATACAAAGTTTTACAATAAGCAAAACTGGCTCTCGGCTTTGAAATCAACAATTTCGCTACCTTATGTAAATGTTATTGGTCATCTAGCTCCTGAAGAATCATTTGAATTAACCGACAATGAATTAGGTGAATTATCAAAATTATTGAATGAAAATGGAAAGACCGTCGAGATTAACGCAAAATATCGGAGACCAGCAATGAACTGGTTACGAATTTTAAGAGACAATAATGTAAAATTTCACCTCGGTAGCGATGCTCACAGTTTAGTCGAAGTGGGTAACTTTAGTTCTATTACCAATTTGATCGAATTCATTAATAGTTAAGATTTATTCAAGAAAAGATATCAAAACGAATATAAAGATTTTTCATTAATTTAGAATTTTTGTTTAGAAATGATCTATAATAGTGCCAAAGAAAGTATCAAAATTATTAAAACAAAGTGATAGTAAATATTCGAAAGTAATTAGCATTTTCCCGTCGTCATCAAAAAATTTCTTACTATCTATTTCAAGTATCTTGAAAAATTGTCACAATCTAGATTAGAAATAAACAATAATCTTTAAATTATATAAATATGATATAGAAGAGAGATTTTTCATCTATATGACTAAGATAGTGATTATTGACTCGCAGGTTGCTGGAATTTCTGGCGACATGCTATTAAGTAGTTTGATTGATGTCGGAGCAAATAAAAAAAAAGTTATTGATTCCATATATGCTTGCCAAAATTATTTTGAAGGATCTAAAATACACAATGTTGATTTTTTAAAAACTAATTCCTATGGAATATCATGCACTAAATTATTATTTGATTATACAGATACAGTAAATTCACGTTTAGGCAGCACGGTCTATAGATCAGTTGCGGCTTGTTGTGATTCACTAAAATTATCAAGTAATTCAAAATCATTCGTTCTCAATTCACTCAAAAGAATAATTTTGGCAGAATCAAAAATTCATGGAAGTAACTTTAGTAGGGTCCGATTGCACGAAGTATCTACTATAGATACTGCCGCAGACTTGATTGGTACTGCAGTTGCCCTAGATGATCTGGATCTTATTTCAAGAAAATTCTATACTACCGATGTTGCGATTGGTAACGGATTATTAAAATTTTCTCATGGGATTGTTCCCAATCCTAGCAATGCTATTTTGGAAATTTTAAAAAATAAACAAATATTACTAGTACCAGGTAAACTTGACGGTGAACTTACTACACCTACTGGGGCAGCCATGTTGATAAATCTAGCGTCTGAACATATCTCTCATTATCCTCCTATCATGCCAGAAAAAATAGGTAATGGCGCTGGTCAAAAAGAGGGAAAAAAAGTTGCCAATATACTTAGGGTAGTAATAGGTAATTCAAATTCAAAGCTGGATTATAGCTTTGAAAGTGTTTATGAACTAGAAACTAATGTTGACGATGTTACAGGCGAGATGATAGGAAACATGATAGACATTCTTTATGCATATAATGCAAAAGATGTAACGGTACTACAAGGTCTAACTAAAAAGAATAGACCCTCATTTGTGGTTAAAGTCTTGACAGATAAAATATCTAGAGATTCATTAGTTCAAATCCTCTTAAATGAAACAGGTTCCCTAGGATGCAGAATAAATGAAGTAAACCGGATAACGACTTCTAGATCTTTTATAACTGTTCCCATAACGATAGGGTATCAAAGATTCAAGGTAAAGGTTAAGATATCTAGAGATAGCGATGGAGTAATCAAAACTATTAAACCAGAGTACAATGATATTAAAAACATTTCAGCAAAACTAAAAATTCCATATAAAAAAGTATTTGATAAGGCATATTATGAGTTAATGAAGAAATATAATTGATGAATAATTTGGAAGATAAAGTTTTTGAAGGAATAATTTCATGGTTTAAAGACAAGAATCAAAAAGCGATAGTTGCGTTATCAGGAGGTGTCGACAGTGCTGTAGTTGCGTTAGCTGCAAAGAAAGCATTGGACAAAAAAGCAATTGCAGTTACTGCGGATTATAATACTCTTTCAGCGGACGAATTGAAATCTGCAAGAAAAATTGCAAAAGAGATTAACATAGAGCACAAAATTATAAGATACAATGAATTAGAGAATGAAGAATTTGTTAAAAATGATTTACTGAGGTGTTATCACTGTAGAAGTGAATTAGCATCGTATTTGTTGCATGAAGCAAAAAAAATAGATGTAGTATTGGTAGTCGATGGTACAAATATTGATGATTTGAAAGATTATCGTCCAGGTATCAAAGCCCTGAGAGAAAACGGTATCAAAAGTCCACTTGTAGAGCTAGGAATTGATAAAAATAATGTAAGAAGTATTGCTAAATCAAATAATTTATCGGTGTTTGATAAACCGTCAAACTCGTGTTTGGCATCTAGGATACCTTATGGATCTCCCGTAACATTTGCAAAACTAAAAAGAATTGAAACTGCCGAATTTTTGGTTAGATCTATTTTTAATGTTAGACAAGTAAGGGTAAGAGATCATCAAGACCTTGCGAGAATCGAAGTTGGGAAAGAAGAGATAAAAGAAATGTTTGATACGAAAAAACTTTCAGAGATGGATTCAAAATTAAAACACTTGGGGTTTAAACATATCGCATTGGATTTATCAGGTTACAAGAGTAGAGAAAATATCAATACCTCTTCTAGCAACAATACAGTTTAGATTTAGAACAAGTCAAAAAAATTAATATGCCGTAATAACCGCACAGAAAGATTAAGATTGAACAGTATACAATCAATTACATGGCAAAACTAAAAGAAGGAGATATTGCTCCTGATTTTGAATTACCCGATATTGACATGAACATGCATAAATTGAGAGACTTTAGGGGTAAGAATGCATTGTTGGCGTTCTTTCCGGCTGCAGAATCTCCTGTATGCACTACTGAAATGTGTGTTTTCCGCGACTCGCTCAACGAATTTGAAAATAAGAATACTACTGTCATAGGCATTTCAATTGATGGTCCATTTGCAAATAAAATATTCAAAGTAAATAGACACCTGAATTTTCATCTTTTGAGTGATTACAAAAAAGAAACAATAAGTGACTATGGAATAGTAATGAAGGATCTTGGTCCTTTGAAGGACTACAATGCGGCAAAAAGATCTGTCTTCCTGTTAGATAAAGATGGAATAATTAAATATATTTGGATTTCAGATAATCCACTAGTTGAACCAAATTATGGTGAAATTAGAAATAAACTAAATGAGATAAATAACTAATAGACAAATTAAGCAGGTCATGGAATATCCTCTTGTGAGAAATATAATTCTTTTATTCTATTAACGCAACAACATCGTTTCTTGATACCGTATCGCCTACCTTTACTTTTATGTCCCTAATGCAACCGTCTTTATGGGCCTTGACAGCGACTTGCATTTTCATAGATTCAAGTACAATAACAGGATCTCCTTTTTTTAGTTGATCGCCCGACTTTAACATTATAGAAACAACTCGACCTGGAATCTGACTGTAGAGTTTGATTTCTCCAGAAGAAGATCCGCCTATAGCCAGGGATTTTTCCAAAATTTCAGTCAATTTTGAATGTTTTTTAAGAACAATTTGTTCTCCATTCATTATCATTTTAATGTATGAGCTACCAAATTCAATTATTTTAGCGGTTCTATATGAATTGTCTAAAATAAATTCTAATATGCTGTTCTTGAGCCCGATTATTCTGATAGAATGTTCTTTACCATTTATAGTAGCAATAATTTTACCATCCACACTCGATTCGGATATTGACCCTGAAAGGATGTTATCTAAATTATTAATTTTAAATTCCATTTTTAATATTTCCTGCTCTTACCCAATCAGATAATGAGAGTTCTTTTGATGAATTGTAGACAGCATTTTGTCCCTTTAAAAATTCAGAGTAAAGTAAAGCAGCAGCAATAGAAGAATCAGATGTCTTTAGGCTACTCTCTTTTATTTGAGTTTGCATTAACTTTAATATTTCATATTTTTCCAAATAATCTGTGGAGATATTTCCATTGATAAAGTTCTTCTCATTCATTATGGTTCGATATAGAGGAATAGTTGTGTTTACCCCTTCTATTATAAATTCATCCAAAGCATTGGACATTCTGACTCTTGCTTCATTAAAATCTTGTCCCCATGTTATCAATTTTGCGACCAGGGAATCATAATAGCCAGATACATTACATCCCGGATACAAATAAGTATCTACTCTAACACCAGGACCATATGGCAGATTACAATCTGGTATAAGTCCAACAGAAGGAACGAAGTCATGAAATGGATCTTCAGCATTAATTCTACATTCTATTGCCGAACCATTAAGATTAAGATCTGATTGTTGAAAAGGAATATCTTCACCACATGCAATTCTAATCTGCAATTTGACAAGATCGATACCTGTAACTAGCTCAGTAACTGGATGCTCTACTTGAAGGCGAGAATTAATCTCTATAAAATAAAAATTGCCCTTTTCATCCCTCAAAAACTCGGCAGTTCCTGCATTAAGATAATCCACAGACTCTGCTGCTCTGACTGCCATTTCCCCTATCTTTGATCTGGTTTTTTTATCCACAACTGAAGATGGAGAAAATTCTATGAGCTTTTGATGACGCCTTTGTATAGAGCATTCTCGTTCAAAAATATGCCTGCCATTTCCGCTGGAATCTCTTGCAAGTTGGAACTCGATGTGTCTGATTCCTTGAAGAAATTTTTCAACATACAGCCCAGATTTACCAAAAGCTGCTCTTGATTCTGCAGATGCCATTTCAAATTCTTCTCTAAGATTTTTTTCGTTATCTGCTAAACGAATTCCTCTTCCACCCCCACCAAATGCAGATTTAAGCAATACAGGATATCCTGCCTCTTCGGCTACTTCGACTGCCTTATCCACGTCTTCTAAGATATCATCGCTTCCGGGTATTGTTGGGACTCCTGTCTTTGTCATTATTTCTTTGCATTTCATTTTATCACCAGTCAATGCCATGGCTGCACTGGTTGGACCAATAAAGATGATTCCCTTTTCTTCACACTTTCCTGCAAAGGTTTCGTTTTCAGAGAGAAATCCATACCCTGGATGAATTGCTTCTGCTCCTGAAATTTCGGCAATTTCAATGATCTTATCTATATTAAGATAGCTTTTAGCCGGTGCTGGAGGTCCAAGATAGTAGGCTTCATCAGCACTCTTTACATGCTTTGATCTTAAATCTTCATCAGAATACAATGCAATTGATTTTATCTTCAATTCCTTGCATGCTCTAATAATCCTCAGAGCTATCTCACCCCGGTTTGCAATCAATATGCTTGATATTAATTTTCCCATTCCAGATCTCCTCTAAAGATTAATGTTACCATGTTTCCTTACTGGTCTTGACTCTCTCTTATTATGAAACAAATTTAGAGCTTTCATTATCATAATTCTAGTTTCAATTGGATCGATCACAAGATCGATTATTCCCTTCTCTGCTGCAATGTACGGATTTGCAAATTTTTCACGAAATTCTTTTGCTAGTTTCTTTTTAATTTCTACGGGATTTTTAGCATTCTTGAGTTCTTTTCTATTCACAATGGTTATAGCAGCCTCTGGACCCAATACTGCAATTTCTGCTGTAGGCCATGCATAGTTTATGTCCGCTCTCAAATTCTTACTTCCCATTGCTATGTAGGCACCACCATAAGCCTTTCCAATAATGCACGTTACCTTAGGGACTGTGGCTTCACAGTATGCATAGAGCAGTTTGCTACCATGTCTTATGATCCCATTATGTTCTTGATCTGCACCCGGCATGTATCCAGGAGTATCAACTAAAGTAACTATTGGAATGTTAAAACAATCGCAAAATCGTATAAAGCGCGCTGCTTTAGTTGAAGAATTGATGTCCAGGGCGCCGGCAAGATACATAGGTTGATTAGCAATTATTCCAACTGCCCTTCTGTCAATTCTTGCAAATCCAACTAGAATATTTTCTGCGAAATGTTCATGAACTTCTAGAAAATCCCCCTTATCAACGAGTAATTTTATAATTTGCTTCATGTCGTACTGTTCATAAGGATTTTCTGGTAAAATTTTTGAAAATTCTGGTTCGAGTCTGCTTGGATCATCCTGTGATTCAGATATGGGTGATACTTCTAAATTATTCTGAGGTATAAACGAAATTAATTTCTTAATCTTATCCATGCATTCATATTCATTTTCCGCGACAAAATGAGCAACACCGGATTTTGTTGAATGGGTTCTTGCGCCGCCTAAATCTTCAAAAGATACCTCCTGGCTTAGAACTTCTTTTACTACTTCAGGACCTGTAACAAACATTTGACCTATATTTTCAACCATTATAACAAAGTCTGTCATAGCAGGTGAATAAACCGCTCCGCCTGCACATGGCCCCACACTTGCTGTAATTTGTGGAATAACGCCAGATGCCATAGTGTTTCTAAAAAATATGTCACCGTATCCATCAAGACTCATTACACCCTCTTGGATTCTTGCCCCACCTGAATCCAAAATACCAATAAGTGGTGCACCTACTTTAATTGCATGATCCATTAATTTTACAATCTTTTTGCCAGCCATTTCACCGAGCGAACCACCCAATATTGTAAAATCATAGGCATAAACAAAGACCTGTCTTCCATTTATGGTGCCAAAACCTGTTATGACACCATCCCCATAAAATTTTGCCGTATCAGAGTCAGAAGATCTTTGAACGACATACTTGTCAATTTCAATAAAAGAATTACTGTCTAACAATAAATCTAGTCTTTCTCGTGCAGTTAGTTTGCCTTTTGTGTGTTGAGCTTCAATTCTGTCTTGGCCTCCTCCTATCTCTGCTTTTTTTTTCATTTCATGCAATCTGTTTATCTTTTCATCATGCATAACAATTTTTAACAGCACATATTCGCATATAAATTCATTATAGCTAATCCTTCAACTTCTTGACTTAATTTGGGACCTGTGTCCTAATTTTGATTGATTCTTTGGTCCCTTTCCCAATGGCAGATTATTATTCTCTTAATCCAGCCCTTCCGCCTTTGGCTCGTCTAAAGTAGTTCATGCCTAAATTATAATTATCATATAAAGACTCTAATGTTTCAATTTCATATAGAAGACTTTGGAGCTCGTACTTTGGAACGTTTGGATCATTTTTCATTGATTCGTATTTTTCATATTTTTCAGCAAGTAATTTTCCAACGTTCTGCTCATACTCGCTAGACATAAGAGATATAGAATTTTTCAGAGTTTAATGTTTTTCTGTTTCAGATTTTTGCAAAACTGACGCATGGTGAAAAATCCAGACCCTTGTACTCGGGTTGATTGTATAAATTTTGTAAGTTTCCTATCTTTGACGGATTTGCTCCGTTCTTGAAATCTCTCTGACGACGGCATCAGCTTCTTTTTCTGATGTAATTGTACTGCGAACTAGATCCTCATATTCATTAATAGAGGATAGGACCTGAGCTAAACATTCAAAATAAAAAGAGCCAAAATTACTTCTAGAGGTATGGAAATTTTGTGCAAGTGTTCGTAGTGCTTTTTTCAATCCCTGTGCCCTTGAAAAAATACCCATATGCTCAAAGCCTATGCTGTATCTGTTGTAACGAATATACTTATTTCGTGACTCGTAAAACAATGATTTGGTTAAAATTAATGGAAAATATCTTAAAATTTTCCAGTTTCTCAAGATCAAAGATCTACTCAAGATTACATCCAGTTGTGACAACCTGTCTAATAGTATTGAAATTGTAGACAAGTCAATCTTTGACATAACTATACTGGAAAAAAAAGCTGAAAGAATATCTTTGCGTCTATCTTCAGAGGACTGTCCAAATCTAGGGTCCGAATATGAAGTATCGGCTTTCATAACAAGATCCAAGGCTTCTTCAAAAGTTTTAGAAGAAAAAAATTGGTCTATCATATTTTCAATATCAATTTCAAGCATGGGATTTTTCATAGTTGTATAACCTGCGACCTTCACCTGTGCAGCATTCAAAAGTGATCTAACATCACCGGAACAATTTCTAACAACATCAGCTCTGTCTTCAAATTTCATTGTATAGTTTTGGATTCTAAGAAACCTATCTAAATAAAGCATCAAAAGCCTTGGAGGAATTGGCGAGAATGTAACTGTTTTTGATACTTTTGAGAGTTTCTTTATTACTTCATTTGACTTGTTTGCTGCCATAATTACCCTAATTGATGGCTCTTTGAATAATTCGATTAAGAAATCCAGCCCTCCTGAATCTTCTCTGTTTGAAATTCCATCAATTTCATCCAGAAAAAGGAGAAAGTTTTTTCCAGTAAGGCTGACATTTGAAAATATAGGAAAAATTAGTTGTGAAAGTGTGTTCTTATTGCGTGTATCACTTGCGTTCAGCTCAACAAGATCAATATCAAATTCACGACTTAATGCGTGAACAAATGATGTTTTACCCACCCCTGGAGGTCCTACGAGTAATAAGGGCTTAGTTCCGTTTGACCATTTAACTAACCATTCAATTATCTTTTTACGAGAATTTTCATTACCAACAAAATCTGATGTTTTTAGTTTTATCACAAACCAACACTCCTTTCCTAAAAGTGAATATCACTTCGAGTTTTTGATACTTATGGACAGATTTTTTTGAAAATATGGGAATAAGTCTCGTCGTTTCATTTCCTTAAACCAGTAATGATTATAGTGACTTACTGTTAGGAATAGAAATTTTAGAAAAGGTTTTATGGTTAATTCATCTGGTAACATTTCAAGTGCAATTTTAGCCTCATCCAAATAAATTTCACTTTTCTCTAAAGTAAGTTCAAATGCTTTTTCTACATTTTTTGTAACTATAGAATAATATAGTGGCCATGATGGAATCTTAATCCCGCCGTTTACTATTGCATCTTCCATTTCATTGCCACATCCAACACATTCTGCTGCTTTAGCCATGCCTAAATGAAAGATATCATTTAGAGGACTGCGGTTTAAAGCCATATTTCTTCCAGCAGTTCCCATGACAGCACGATACTTCTTGTAGCATCCTATCATATTTTCATCACTTATTGTTTGTGGTTTAGATTTTAACCTAGAATCAATATATTGTCCAATCCTTGCGTCTTTGAAGCCATCCTCAAAGGCCTTCAGTACCGCATCTCCACCAACAGAGATCTTTTGTCGTGCAATTTCTAGGATGTAGGGATTCATTAGTTTATAGTCATCAAGAAATTCAACATCTTCATCAGCATCCATTATCCTATCCATTGGTTCACTAAGATCGATGGCGATAACATGACCGTCAACAATGGAGTTCCTAATTTCTTTGGATATGGGCTCTTTATAGAAATCCGAGGCACTATCAATAAGAGCGTTTAGAACTGGAAAAGTCATTTTTACAAAATTGGAGTTCAGTATTCGTTGTACCCTGTCTGCTAAAACGTCAGGCTTTGAGAGTCTTTCCCGCACTGATTCAATCTTTGAATCATCCAAGGACAATTCGTTTGATTCTATTTCATCAATAAATTTTTTCATCGTAGTTTTTGGATTTGTATCTGAAATCAATTTTTCATGGAGAGACAGTAAAAATCTCTTTGTAAATTCCGGAAATTCCTTTTCAGACTGGACTTTGTATTTCTGGTATTCTTTATATCCTTTTTCTTGTAGAAGTATCTGCTTTACTATTTTTTTACCGGACATAGTACTCAATAATGAAAGTTTTGAAAAAATTTTACTTTCCTTGGCGCTCATTTACAATTCTTTCAGAATATTCCGTCGTTATTTAACTTTCAGATTAAAGATGTTTATTCTAGAAATTCAAAGATAAATGTTGTGTTAGCCGCAACGACTATCTTGATGACATGGCTATTCTTTCTTGTTCATTTTTTTTCTTTACAGAATGGCTTTCCATAGAATTACGTGAGGCTAATATAATCTCCTTTGCAAGTGCCTCTTCCATAGTTTTTGGATTTGAATAAGTCGACTCTCTTACTCCTTCTGCTATGAACCTGAGTGCCAGATCGATTCGTCTTAATGGAGCCACATCAACAGAGACGTGGTAGACAACACCACCGTAGACAATTCTTGTCGTGTCTTCATTAGGCGCTGCATTCTCAATGGCCCTAATTAGTAATTCTACGGGATTGTAACCAGTCTCATGATAAATTAAATCAAGTGATGTTTTTACAGTTTTTATCATTCTGCCCTTTTTGCCACCCATTCGTCCCGTGTTTTTAGCATATTTTTTACCAAAGTGCATCAGTTTGTTCACCAGCCTCTCAATAATATGGACTTCAGCCTTCTTCAGCCTTTGATGCTCATGTCTACCAAAGCTGATAGGAATTATTGCAGGATCCATCGCGATGACATTTTTTAATCCTGTATCATGGATATCAATATCGGTCGTATTCCATTTATTAAACAAGAACATGACGTTTTCTTTTGTAACCATTCAAATCATCTCCTTGGTTTTTCTTTTCTTCCATATACTAGTTCTATAAGAGATACTCCGTTTACCTTGAACACTTGCCATCTAACTCCGGGTATATCTCCCATGGCACCACCCATCGAACCTCCAATTCCTTCTAACATGACTTCATCATGCTCATCTATATAATTTAGTGCACCATCCCTTGGAAGGAATGCGGTTATAGATTTTCCATTTTTGATTAATTGAACTCTTACACATTTTCTCACAGCAGAGTTAGGTTGTTTTGATTCAATTCCAACTTTTTCAAGAACAATTGCCCTTGCCTGTGGAGCACCTTCTAATGGGTTTGCTTTCTTATCAAGCATCAACATCCGTCTCTTATAGTATTTATTTGACCATCTCATCCTTTTTCTCTTAGATTTCAAGACTCTTCCTGAAAAAAGCCCTAAAGGAGACTTTGCCATTTAAATTTTAACCTCAATTAATCTGGGAATGATCTTCACTCACTATCATAACATTTGAAATCTGAAAATATCTTTTTGCCAATATTCTTGCCTTCTCCGCATTACGTCCCTCCTTACCCACTACTATGCCTTTCTTTTTTGAATCTACGACCACTACAGCTTGTCTTGATCCATCAAATCTATTATTAATTTTTATCTCATTTATCATATCTGAATTAAGGACATTGCCCAAAAAGGCCGATGGATCATCTGAATATTCTACTAATTCAACTTTCTTTGTTACAATCCCTTGTAACTGCCTTATTGTCGCCCCACCTTTTCCAATAGCCAGTCCCATCTGTCCTTTATTTACTACAAAAATTACCCTATCCATTTTTTCATCCACAACGCAATCTCGAGCAATGGCCCCGGTTATATTTTGAAATAACGACATCAATCTTAATTCTCCAGAAGTTAGTTTGATTTTTTCAGTCAATTTGGTTCCTTCCCACTAACATTAATTCTTTTGATAGTTTTGAAAATTGATAATTGGCCATTTTGCAGTCATTTTTTAAATTATGATCATCTGGAAAATTTTTTCGAGATAAGAGTAACTCCGCATTTCAAGTCATTAATTCCCAAATTCATTTAGTATGTCTTGAATTTCATTATCCTTGCCAATTTTAAGAGACAATGCACTTATTCTAAATGGTTTATTGCACAGTCTGCCTAGCTGAATAGAATTACCATCATAATGTAACGTTGGTACCTGCGCAGATTTTGCCTCTTCCAAAATTTTTGATTTGTTTTTCGGCATCAATGAGTTTGAAAGAACTATTAATTTTGAACCTTTAATTGAACCTATGACTTGTCGGGTCCCTATTTTGCATTTATTAGAACTAATTGCTTCTTTAATTGTTTTTTCGAGATTTTTCATTTTCATCTTTCACACTCATGTATAGTTCGACCATACCTGTACCAATAGGTACTGTAGCGCCTACTATAACGTTTTCTGTTACGCCTTTAAGAGATTCAACCTGTCCTTCCAAAGAGGCTTTTGCAATAGTAGGTACAGTTATTTCAAATGCAGCTCTTGCCAGCACAGAAGTTTTTGTACCCGCAATTCCATGTCTTCCTATTTGTTGCAAATGCCCTTTCGAGGTCATAAGATCAGCAACTAACATAATATGCCTCATATCAACTTCTAATCCCTGTTCCTCAAGTGTATTGGTTATTTCCCTGACCAATGCATTTCTTGCAGCTTCGATTCCTAAAGTTTGCCAAACTTCATAAACATTATTTGTCGTTATTCTCGAAGTATCGATACCATCTATTGCTATAATCTTTGATAAATTCGAACCTGCAGTTTGAATAACCCATTCTTCATTTTGCTTTACTATTGTTACCCGTTCTATATCCTGCACACCTTTAACTCTTGCATTCAATAGTTTATTCTTCATTGCGAGTAGCGTTTGTGCATCTGGTTCTCCTGCAATAGAAATTTTTATAATTTTCTTGGATTCTTGTAAGGTAACATCATATTTTTTCTTCGGCCCTTTCAGTACTTCCATAATATCTTCAATTGAGCAACCGCGTTCAGATAACTTTGATTCAGAAATATGGAATGTCAGTATCCCAGAATAGTCAGTTTCGCTTCTTTCAATTAAATCTGCAACCTTTGTAAATATTATGTCTCTTGCAACATTAAGAGCTTTCTCCCTTGAGACTCGATGTTCTTCATCCAAATATACATCCATAGTCGGTGTAACAGGTTTTTTTCTTGCATCGACAAGTTCAATCAATCTTGGTAGTCCTAATGTAACATTTCTCTCCTTAACTCCTGCAAAATGGAATGTCCTAAGTGTCATCTGAGTTCCGGGTTCGCCAATAGATTGAGCAGTAACAACGCCTACTGCCTCTCCCGGTTCTACCATTGCTTTGTTTATAAGATCCAGTGTTTTCTTTATCACCTTGTTAGTACCATCTTTGCTAATTCTATTTTGACTAAGTGATAGTAACAACTTTTCCTTCAGCCTTGGATTAAGACTTTTTCCGTATTTAGTCACTATTTCTGAAATTTCTTTTTCGGCTGCTTTCTTGCCTTCATCTACAAGAAGTTCACTTTCTATCAATCGAGAAATATTTACTGCTTCACCATGATCACTTTTAGCAGGATCTATCCCATCCTCCCCATAAACAAATTGTATTATATTGCCGTGTGGATCCCTCACGGTTTGATCATATTCTATCTTCATGTGTTCAAGTGCATTGATTAGTCTTCTTTGCATGTAGCCAGATTGTTGAGTCCTTACAGCTGTATCAACAAGGCCCTCCCGACCACCCATTGCATGGAAGAAAAACTCTAGTGGACTTAGTCCGTCCCTATAGTTTGATTTTACGAATCCTTTCGAATCAGGATTGGCGTCATTGGGTTTGAAATGTGGAAGTGATCTATCCCTATATCCTTTGGTGATTCTTCTGCCTCTAATTGACTGCTGTCCTAATGCAGCCGTCATCTGTCCGATATTTAACGTAGAACCCCTTGCTCCAGTAGATGCCATTATGACACCGGAATTATCATCAGGAAATGCACGATCTGCAGTTTTGCCGGCTCTATCACGTGCTCTCGAAAGTTCATTTACCACATAGAGTTCCAATGCTTCTGTAGGTGATAAGCCTCTTGTTAATGGTAACGTTTCTTCATCATGTTGTTTTATTAATTCGTATACTTTCTCATATGCCTTTAGGATAACATTACTAATCTCACTCCTGGTTTCATCAGGCAACCAGAGGTCAGAGTAGCCATAGGAAAAACCATTCTGTGTCAGATATGTTTTTAAAACTATCAGTATTGAATCCAAAAATCGTTTTGCTGCCTCGTTTCCATAATCTTTAGCTATTCTGTGTAATACGCTATCTGGTTCTTCTGCACCAATAGACGCCTTATCAATAACTCCACTTAACAGTTCGCCGTTCTTTATAACAACATCCTTCCCTTCACCCTTTGATGCTTTGTTCCATTTTGAAGTGATTACAAAATTAAAGTCCTTAGGCAGAAAGAGCGAAAAAAGCTGTTTTCCAGTAAAGATTTTTCTACCATTTTCAAGATGTTTTGGTTCTGGAAGGGTTCCTGAATAACCTCCCAATAACGCCAAATTAGTGAATTCTTCCTCTTTCAAAAATGTCTTATCCTGTGTTAAGATGAAGGCACCTGTTATGAAATCCCTAATTGCACCAATTATTGGTCCACCATATCTTGGGGAGATTAGTTGATCTTGAACTCGCATAAGTAGCGCAGCCTCTGCGCGGGCCTCTTCACTCTGCGGAACATGAAGGTTCATTTCATCTCCATCAAAATCTGCGTTATAAGGCGGACAGACTGCAGGATGTAACCTAAATGTTCTATATGGAAGTACCTTTACATAATGCGCCATAATGGACATCCTGTGCAGAGAGGGTTGTCTATTGAAGATCACCGCATCTCCATCTTGTAAATGCCTTTCTACAACATAACCAGGACCAATTGAATCGGCCAGAACATTCCTATCAGTAACATAATCAAGTCGTATTTTTACTCCATCAGTCCTTATGATGTAATTAGCTCCAGGATAATCATTAGGTCCATTGATAATCATTTTCTTCAATCCCTCAATGTTCCATTCGCTAACAGTTTCTGGTATGGTGAGTTTTTTTGCCACATCAACTGGCACCCCGACATCGGAGATGGTCAAATTAGGATCAGGAGAAATTACAGTTCTGCTTGAAAAATCTACTCTCTTACCAGATAACGATCCTCTGAATCGTCCTTCTTTTCCCTTTAGTCTCTGTGTCAGTGTCTTTAATGGCCTGCCGGATCTATGATGCGCCTGTGGGATTCCAGAAACTTCATTGTCAAAGTAAGTGGTAACATGATACTGAAGAAGGTCAACCAAGTCCTGAACTATAAGTGGCGGTGTTCCTGCTTCCTTGCTTTCTTTTAGTCTTTGATTGACTCTAATAATATCAACCAATTTGTGGGTAAGATCGTCTTCGGACCTTATACCGGTTTCCAGGATAATTGATGGTCTGACTGTAACTGGAGGAACTGGTAAGACTTGTAAGACAAACCACTCAGGTCTTGCCGTCTCAGGATTATATCCTAATAAAACAAGATCTTCATTTGGAATATTCATCAGTCGTTCTCTAATTGTTATTGGAAGGAGCCTGTTTTCACCTATCTCAGTTTTTTCTACGAAAATGGTAGGCTTTGTAAACACAAGATCGTATTGTTCCTTTTGACAATGTGGACATATCTTTACTTTTTTTGCTTTTTCTATGATTTCTTCTTTAATATTTTCAAGAGTTATTACTGCATATGCAGCTTTGGTATCCCGAAGCTCCTTGTATTTTGCCAAATCTTCATTTGAAAGTTTTATCCTACTACATGACCTGCACGAAACTAGCAACAGTTTGTGTATATCATCTACAAAAGCAATGTGCAACACAGCTTCGGCCAGCTCAATATGACCAAAATGACCCGGACAGTTAGCCGAAGTGTTTCCACAAGTTCCACATTTCTGTCCAGGTTCCAGTGTTCCAAGTCTATTGTCCATGAGACCACCTTGAACGGACATGCCATCCTCATCATATGTCTCCGGAGCCGTGATTTCAACTACACTATATTTTCGAATTTCGACAGGAGATAATACACTAAATCTAATACCGCCTAAAATTTTTAGGTTATCTTCTACTTGCATAATTTTTATACCTTCTCCTTGGGAACCAGTCTTGGGGCGACATTAAGGCTTATCATTTCTTGTAACAAAAGTTTGAATGCATAAGCAATAGCCACTGTTGAAATCCTTGCTCTATCACCGTCCACCCTACATACATATCTTCTTTGTTTGACATCATAGTAGGCCAGCAATCCACAGCGTTCACAAATATTGACTTCTGCCTTGTCAGACTCTTCTAAAAGCCTGTCTTTTAGCATCATTGAAGCACCATAAGCAATCAAACAATCTCGTTCCATTTCGCCAAACCTAAGACCACCACCTCTGGCACGTCCTTCTGTTGGCTGTTTCGTAAGCATCTGAACCTGTCCTCTTGCTCTGCTATGAATCTTGTCTGCAACCATATGGTGAAGCTTTTGATAATATACCACACCTATGTAAACTTCAGCATTGAATTTCTTGCCTGTACGTCCATCATACATGACCTCCTTGCCTGTGGATTTGAAGCCATATTTTTCCAATATTTCCGTTAGATCGTTCACTTTTTCGCCCACAAACGCTGAACCATCGACAACTTTCCCTCGAAGGGAAGAAGATTTACCTGCAATTGATTCCATGAATTGACCAACAGTCATTCTTGATGGAAATGCGTGTGGGTTAATCATAACATCAGGAACTATTCCTTCTTCCGTATACGGAAGGTCCTCTTGTGGAACCAGCATTCCGATTACACCTTTTTGTCCATGCCTTGAAGCAAATTTATCACCAATTTCTGGAATTCTCATGTCCCTTACTCTAATCTTGTACATCTTGCCTCCATCTACAGATTGAGTCATTACAACTGAATCCACAACCCCGTTTTCTGAAGGCCTGACACCTATCGAGGTATCCCTTCTGTATGGACCCTTCACTTCAAACTCCTTATACTCTTCCATAAATCTTGGCGGAGAGGTTCTTCCAATAAGTATGTCTCCTCCATTTACTATTGATTCATGCATTATAGCACCGTCATCTTCAAGTAACCTGTATGATTTCTCGCCCCGGTATCCTCTAATATTTGCGTCAGATGACGGAATCTCAAACTTATCTTTCATTCCTCCCGGATATTGTTTTGCTTCTGCCTCATACACTCTGTAAAAAAAGGTTCTGCCAAGACCTCTATCAACTGACGATTTATTGAAAACTACTGCGTCTTCGATGTTATATCCTTCGAATGGTAACACAGCAACAATACAATTCTGCCCAGTGGGACGATCCTCCAGTCCAAGAAGATTTATTGCTTTAGTTGTAACTACCGGGATCTGTGGATACAGCATAAAGTGCTGCCTTACGTAGGTACTTGCGTTCATCAAAGGCGTTGAAAATCCCAAACTCTGTTTTGCCATTGCGCTTTCATAGGTATTCCTTGGAGACTGATTGTGTTCTGGATATGGAATTATAGAAGCTCCAACGCCCAAAATTGAAGGAGGATAAATTTCAAGATGAGTGTGACTTGGTTCCAAACTATTAAAGTCCATAGCCACATAGCAATTCTCCTCCTCATTTGCATCGATTAGCTCTATCATGCCCATCCACAATAAATCAGACCAAGATTTCATATTCCTCTTGATTAAATCAAGAACATCCAAAGTTATTACTGGTTTACCTTCCTTTATTATAGCAAGTGGCCTGAGTATCCTTCCTGAATTACAACTTACATAAAGTCGCTTTGTTGCATTTTCATTTTCGTTTGAATAATAGTAAATTCCAACATGAGCATGTATTTTTCCCGATCTCCGCAAACTCCTTAGAGTATCTGTCAGGTGTTGTCCATTATCATAATATCCGATTAGACGTCCATCGACAAATATTCTGGTACCATTTCTTCGTAATATATCAGAAGCCTCTTCAACAGGATGTGCTCCCAGCTCGTATAATTTTTCAATTATCTCTGAAACAGGGACACTTACTGAAATTATAGAAGATAATGCAATATTTTTTACTAAACCGCAGTTAGATCCCTCTGGAGTTTCAGCAGGGCAAATTCTCCCAAAGTGAGTAGAGTGAAGATCTCTTGCTTCAAAATTAGGTTGACTCCTGCTCAACGGTGATTGAATTCTGCGAAGATGGCTTATAGTTGATATGTAATTTGTTCTGTCCAAAAGTTGGGTAACACCAACTCTTCCCCTTCCCCAATTTCCGGTTGCAATAGCATTGTTTAATTTATCGGAAATTATTCCCGGTCTTACTGCTGCAGCAACTGCATTTATTCCTCTCTTTTGACCAGATCGCTCTAGCTGATATTTCATGTCTCTTACGAGATTTCTAAAGGCTGTTCTAAAAAGATCGGCTAGCATTTGACCAGCGAATTTTATAACTTTATTACCATAATGATCTTTGTCATCGGAGGCTACCAAATTAAGCCTCAACTCAACAAGCTTGCATGTGGCTTCACCTAGAAATAGCGCCTTTTCGTTCCTATTTTCAGGATTCTTACCAAGATGTGGGAGTAATCCCCAATCAAGTAAAGTTTCAGCTCTTTTTATCTGAAATTCTTCCAACATTCCTGGAGCAATTCTCTTGCTTATGTAGACTATAGCATCCCTGCTTGTGATAATCTCTCCTGCTTTCTCAAAGGAAGGTTCTAATTCATCCTGTATAATTGAATTTAAAGATACACCATCTGCAATATCTTTATCAGATTCAAGACCTAATGCCCTAATAAGTGTAATAAGTGGAATATCTACTGGAGATCCTGGAATCTTTGCCACAATAGAACCGTCTGGTCTCATTATCAGTTCCAGTTTTGCACGATATCCAACTATTGAAGAATATACTTTAGCTTTGTAGACCAAACTACCTGTTGTTTCTTCAGTATCGACAATTATCTTGTTGTAAGATAAATCTTCTAATCCAATGATTACTCGCTCAGATCCATTAATAACAAAATAGCCTCCAGGATCTTTCGGATCCTCTCCGAGTTCAATAAGTTTGGTTTCAGGAAGATTGTGCAATATACAGGCGTTGGACTTTACCATAACTGGAATGTCTCCAATATGAATAAATCTTGATTCTAAAATTTTTTCATCTTCGACAATACTACATTCAAGCATTATAGGTGATCCGTAAGTTAAATTACGTAGTCTTGCCTCAACAGGAGCAACGTGAGTTACCGAACCATCTAACTCCATAATTCTTGGTTGCTGTAATTTTATCTTACCCAATCTTATTTTGTATGGATATTCAGCAGTTTCAATCTCTATCTCGCCAACTTCATCAATGATACTTTGCAAACCACGTTCAATAAATTCACCATAGGAATTAAGATGCTGTCTAGCCACGCCTTCCTTTTGTAAAATATTGTGGATTATTGCCCACATATCAAGTGTTTTCTGTGACGTGCCCTAATCCTCCACTACATACCTATAATAGACACTTTCACCGGCAGTAAATGACGTTCTTGTTATTTTTATAATATCTCCGGGTCTCACATCTAGATCCTCTAATCCCTTGTCGTTAATTAATATGTATGGGAGCTGGCTTGGTTTTGTATTATATCTCTTCAATACCTCTTCAGCTTCTTTTTTGGATAAAATTTCGTGTTTAGGCTGAAATACATGATTCGTAATTTTAACATCCTTTTTATCAGAAGACAAAATGTGAGATTCTTATTTCCAAATCTAAAAGCCGTAATAAATAGATTCTTAGATCTTGTCGGCTTTTGATTGTATTAGAATTCAAATTTTCAAGATTGTAGAAAATCTTCACTCAAAATTCTCCACATTATGACAATTAAGAGTAAATCTTAGTTGTTATGTAGGGCAAACAGCGACTCTTACCTTTTAGTGGGACTAACACAATTTTACTATGACATTTGAAGATAATTTATCTAGATGTCTCCAGATTTTTGTACTTCTATTTTGCATCTTGTCACTATGCCTGCGATAACTCCCAAAGCAGCGAGCCATGGTGCCAAAGTAATCATTGCTACTGCTCCTGCTGTACCCCATGTGACAGGAATGGACAGAAGAAGTTTGCCTTTTTCATCCTTTACATTTATCCGCTTAACTCTTGCATCCTGGAAAATCTCTTTGACCTTTCCAACCAATCCACCCGCAGACACATGATAGACATCTTTTTTTAGTCCTATCTGCGTCCCGCAATTTGGACAGAATCTAGCATCTTGTGGAAGTTCAGTTCTACATTCTCCACATTTTACCATTAGTATCTTAGTTATATCATGATTCCATCTGTTTAAATCTTTGGAGAGACATAACTAATGTATTCAAGTTAGAAATGAACTGATGAAGGCACATAAAATCAGGATCGAATCTATAAACTGGGATAGTTGGTGATATTTTTCATTTATCCGGAAACCAGCTACATCAAAGGATTTATCAAATGTTAATCTCCATTTGATGAGAATCGTTCACTATAATTTGAAATATAAACGGTACCTTAAGACATACCGTGGATAAGGAAAAAGATAAGGATAATAATTCGAAATTCAACAATGGCAATAGTACCAGCAAAAAACAAAGATCTCTTCTGAAAACATCAATAATGATGATAATCGTAATAGCTGTTGTGGTCGTTGCAAGCAGCATAATTGGACAACTGCTTGAACCAAGGTACCAGCCATTCTTGAGAGTAGGGGTAGTTTCTATTATCGGGTATTTTGTAATAAACTCACTTGCTAACATCTTTTACAAGCTTACATATGATACTTTGAAAAAGAATGCGGAGATAATACGAATTCTAATTAAAATAATTGGTGCAATTATAGTAATATCTATAATAATTTCTTATTTGAGCGAGGACCCTATAATTGCCGCGTCAATAGGTACGATTACTGCCATTGTAATAGGCTTTGCAAGTCAGAATGTTCTAGGAAATTTAATTTCTGGATTGTATCTTGCCATTGCACGACCCTTTAGAATTGGAGAAAAGGTTACTGTATTTGGTAATACAGGCATTATTCTTGATATCGGATTATTATACTGTAAACTAAGAACTGACGATGGTGACATGATACTTGCCCCAAATTTATCTATGGTAAGTACAACAATTATTGTAAGAAAATCCTAAATTCTCTAAAAGGTAAGTATTTAGTGATTAGTATTACAAAAGCATCTAATTACATTACTATGCTTAGTATCAGTCGGATCAGCTTGACTTTTTATGTTACTTGTATTAACGTTACTATTTCGATGCTAACTTAAGTGTACAACAACACATCATAGCAGTCACTAGTGATATCTTCTCATAACTCTATCTGCGGAAAGTGCGTATTTAGCTATTTTCCAAAAAATGATCCGAAGGAATCTTTTAGCGCATCAAACGCATCATCTATCATCCCTGAAGTGTTCTCCATTACACCAGTGGTATTGGATGAAGTCCCCGAAGTAAAATTAGTATTTGGTGTAAATATTGGACTTGTAATATTACTTGTACCATTGTTTCCACTCTCATTTGCTTGTGCAGATGCATAGTGATATGAAATTAATAGGTTCAAAGTTATGAACAAGGAAAGAGTCATCATTACTACCAAGCTCTTGTCCCACATGTTAGATAAATCTGAAATAGATGATTATATAGTTTTCATACTCAGCTTCGAGTATCTTTAGGTTGTAGGTTTTATTTCTATAACCAAATGATCGATATACTTGGTCTCATTAGACTTACTTGGTTACACTTTGGATAACTGTCAAAATCACTGGAATAATTCCTGCTGCGTATGTTATTTGTAATTTTATCTTTTGTTCTAATGGTTCTTCGGTAAGAAATAACTCTGTTTTGACATCCTTAAGCGATGACAGATATCTTACAGGTTCTAATGTATCTCCTGATTCAAAAGATTGAATTATTTTATTGACAGTTTCGATTTTCTCCTTTGCAGGTAGAATCGTAATTTTTGAATAAATTTTTTTTATCTCATTTATTTCAAGATTGATATGTCTTTTAAGAAAAGAGTTATAGGAATTCAAACCTTTGATTAAATATTCCATCTTTTCTGCCTCATCATTACTATTTTTGGCAATGGAAAGACACCCCTTGGCAAAATACAACCTGAATCGTTTTCTGGAAATGGCGAACACCATCTTGAGGAGTCCTGCTAATACTGTCAGAAAAAGAAATCCTCTTGCTGAATAGAATATGATATTGTCGGTAAACATAGATACAATCTCGTCAGAAACAAATTGTTCAAATAGGGGTTTTAGAAATTCTATTACTGTAAAAAATATCAATAAAGGAACAGCGATGTAGAGAATTTTTTTGACAAGTTCAAATTCTGATACTGCAGATTCGAAGCCTCTTTTTACAAAATATTTTTCAATGGAAAATGGTGCGGGATATGGAGGATAAATTATTACCATGACTACAAAGACAATTATTTGGATAGTAGAAGAGATATTTACTGATAATTTTGCATATTTTAGATTCTGATCGAGGGTATCTAATGTAGATATACTTTTGAAATAATCTGTCACTACTTGTGTAAGGAAAAAATGTGAGATAACCACTGCTGAAGGAAGAACAATTAATACTATAATGGTAAGCTGAAAACCGGACAATAATGATATTTTTTTGTCCAATTTTCCATATAGATGAGATAAATTATCAGATATAGGGGTATTCAATACCGCTTACCAGTAAAATAAAGATAATAAAGTTGAATAAATCAGTTTTGGCTTATTGGCAGGCAGCTAAGTAGCGAGGACATTACGATTTGTGCAAGTTGTTGATTCTCCCTACAGGAGTAGCTGTATGCTATCGTTTGCATTACTGTGACAGGTTAGTAATTTGAGCAGTGCTTATAATGGCTAGAATTATTCTTTTGTTACCACCCAAGTAGGATGTATTTCATGCCATCCCTTTGGCTCATCTGTGACCCATGCGCCCCAGATATGGACTTTGTCACCTTCCTTAGGGAGAGATACACTGTCTATGTCTCGATCTGG
>Ga0209877_1000005_pt1 | contig 59178 bp, 64 predicted proteins | sample GWRWN2_0_30_FD_187232 | JGI IMG/M metagenome (GOLD analysis project Ga0209877, IMG submission 187232) | Riverbed sediment microbial communities from areas with no vegetation in Columbia River, Washington, USA - GW-RW N2_0_30 (SPAdes)... | ecosystem: Environmental > Aquatic > Freshwater > River >... | reverse complement strand
TTTGCAACCTGTTGCTAATTCAGACAAATTGAAGGTAGTATCATCCTTTTTTCCAATAAATGAATTTGTTAGAAAAATTGGCGGTGACAGCATAGAATCATCACCCCTCATTCCAGCTGGGATTGAACCACATGATTTTGAACCAACAATAAATCAAATACAAACTGTCGATTCTGCCGATGTCTTGGTATACAACGGCTTAGGCATTGAAAATTGGATTGCAAAAATTAACACCGCTCATAAAATTGACGCTAGTAAAGGTGTGAATGTTTCGTATGTAGATAAACGTAATATAACTATTGATCCTCATATATGGTTGGATCCGGTGCTTGCAAAAAAAGAGGTAGAAAATATACGTGATGGGTTGATCATGATTGATCCAAATAACAGGGATACTTACTTTAACAACGCAAAGAATTTTTTAAATGAGCTTGATAATCTTGATAAAACAATAAGAACTGGTTTGGAGTCATGCAAGAAAAAAGACTTTATATCATTTCATAATTCATTTTCGTACTTTGCTAAACAATACGGACTAAATCAACACAGTATTTTTGATACGGGACCAGAAGCAGAAATAACGCCTACACATCTAGCAGAAATTATCAATATTGCAAAAACTTTGAACTTGCACGTAATCTATTCAGAAGAATTGATAGATCCACGCTACGCATCAGTTGTTGCCCAAGAAATTCCAGATAGTAAAGTCCTTGTTTTAAGTCCCATAGAAGGACTAACAAAGAATGAACAAGATGCTAGAACTGGATATATTGCGAAAATGTACGAAAACTTGAAAAATTTAAGTGTGGGATTGGAATGCAATCAATAATTAACGTAGCGAATTTATCATATTACTATGATTCGTTTGCTTCGCTGGACAATATTTCTTTTACAGTAGATAAGGGTGATTTTCTTGGAATAATTGGTCCAAATGGTGCAGGAAAAACTACTCTTTTTGAGTGTATGCTTGGAATAATCAACGATTATAGTGGTGAAATCAATCTTTTTGGATCCGACATTAAGCTAAATAAGAAAACACTTCAGAGAATCGGATATGTGCCACAAAAAAAATATGTAGAACAAACATTTCCTGCAACTGTTAAAGAAATTGTTTCATTGGGAATTATTGGAAAGAAATTAAGTAAAGAAACTATCGACAATGCAATTGAATTTGTCGAATTAGCAGAGTATCGAGATAAAAGAATAGGCGAACTATCTGAAGGTCAGCAACAGAGAGTCATTATTGCTAAAGCGCTCGTAAAAGAACCTGATTTATTGATATTGGATGAACCCACTACAGGTATTGATTCTGGCGCTCAGGAAAAATTTTATGATCTATTGACTAAATTGAATAAAGAAAGGAAAATTACTATTGTGTGGTCCTCACATGATATGAACGCTGTCCAAAAACTTGCAAGTAAGGTAGCCTGTATTGATAAGAAATTGTTCTTTCATGGCGAATCAGAGGATTTCTTTGGAAATGAAGAACGAATGAAATCTTACGTAGAATTTGCCATGCAATCACACATGAATCTCCACTTTGGTAATTCAAAAAAAATGGAAACAACAGAATAGAAAAATTGACTTGATGGAAATGTTTTTTGATATCATTCAATTTGGCTTTATGCAAAGAGCATTAATATCTGCAATAGCTATTTCGATAATTTGTTCCATAGTTGGTCTCTTTCTCGTGCTTAAGAGACATTCATTATTTGGGGATGCTCTAGCCCATGTGGCATTTGGTGGTATATCATTGGGACTATTCATTGGAATCTATCCACTGTGGACAGCATACATTGTATCCATTTTGTCCGCAGTTGGTGTGAATAAATTACGAGAATCAACCAAGATACCATCCGATTCTTCTATTGCAGTACTTTTAACGTCCGGTCTGGCTATTGGTGTTATTTTGATCAGTATTTCTGGAGGATTTACGATAAATTTGTTTAGTTTTCTTTTTGGAAATATTCTTCTTGTGAGTAATGACGACCTAATTATGATTTTGATTACAGATGCTATAGTTATTCCAGTAATTTACCTACTTTACAAAAAATTAATTCTTATAGTATTTGATGAGAAACAAGCAAAAGTCAGCGGATTGAACGTAACTTGGATCAATACACTCTTTATTATCCTTGCGAGCATAACTATAATAGCATCAATAAGACTCGTAGGCGTTCTGCTAATTTCGTCGTTGATAGTGATACCAAACATTACCGCACTGATGATTCGAAAAGGATTCAAGAAAACGATCTTTATTTCATGCGCAATTTCAATTTTTTCTGTTGTTTTTGGAATAGTGCTCTCATTTTATATAAACTTAGTTCCAAGCGGAATGATAACCTTAACAATGGTGTCACTGTTCTTAGTAACCGTAATTGCGAAAAACTTGAAATTTCCACTGAATAATATTGTTATGAATAGGAAATAAGTTAACTAATCAAAATCAATTGAGTCCCTCATGTACATAAATTAAATTGTTTCTATAAAGTGGTATCTAAAATTTTAAAAAAGTGACTGAACATATATGCTGATTTTAATTCCTAGAATTAGTATTAGTAAATAAATTAAACAATTAATATAGTGCTTAAACTATGGATATTACTTTCTTATGGGTCAATTAAAATAATCCTGTGCTTATGATTGTAGTATTCTGTCCAGGAAATCCAAACTTTATCCTTTGGATCAAAAATTAAGGGACTTGAGGAAAATTCTGCGTATCTGCTATTCAATTTCTTTTTGATACCAGTTGCGGAATTATCACCATTCCACAATATTATTGAAGACTTATTAGCTTCATCTGCCCAGGCGACAAAAATCGTGTTATTCCTGACCAATAAGAATGGAGAGACAGAATTTGCAGCATTATTGCTTAAATTTATTACCTTTCCAGGTATGTTATTTGCATCAATTTTTCTTAACATGACATCAAACTTATTGTTATCCTCTAGTGTATCAGACCAAACTACATACAAATCTTGCCCCTCTAGCTCTCCTTGCGCAAGTCGGGAAATGCCTGATGTATTGCTAACGTTAATTGTTGAATTAAACGATTTACCATAATCATTACTAACTGTGAGAAATATCTCTGAACGCCCCGTTCCAAATAAATCTTCCTCCCATAATACATATACTTTCTTACCATCAATTGTGGCAAAAATTGAGGGATTTATAGAGTAGTTTTCTTTTTGTACTGTTGCATTATTGAATATATAAGGATGGGATGCATTTGATTTTGATTCACTATCAAGTGTGGGATAACTTGTTATTCTTTTAGGAGATGGCACTGTATCGCTTACCCTTTTTGGAATCGTAAAAGTATTACCTTGATCCAAACTTCTTGTGAAAACTATCCTGCATATAGGATCGTCGTGTCTAATATCACATTCGGTCCAAACTATATAGATCATAGACCCATCACGATTTATGATCATATGCGGGTCTAGAGAGTCGTCATTACTATTGCTTAAATTGACAGTATCACTAAAAGAATCACCATAATTCAAACTTTTCCTAAAGAATACTTCCTTGTTTTTAGAAGTTGTATTCTCGTTTGCGGCCCATACTACGAATAGATTTTTTCCCTCTGCTGAGAGATCATGAAGGTGTACGTTACCAGTAGTTTTACTCAAGTTTGTTACATTCCCAAACCGTTCACCGTAGTCTTGACTTTTGCGAAATAACAATTTCCATTGATCTGCCTGCTTATCTTCCCACGTTATGTAGACGTTATTTTTACTATGTCTTAATTTTATTATATTTGAAATTCCAGGTGTCTTACTTATGTCCTTCGTATTGGTAAGTGATTTTACGGCATTATCGATCTTTTTGAAGATCACCTCGCTATTTTGTGAATTGATATTAGATATCCAGGATGCATAAATACGATCTTCGGACACTGAAAATTGTGGATTTATTGAGTCCATCGTTTCATTCCCTAGTACCATCGAAGAAGAATCTTCAATATCAAAAGATTCAGTATCCAAAATAGCTCCAATAATATAGACAAAAATCATGAGTATGCAAAAAATCAATATCTTGACAAAATCCCGGGTATGAAAATGGCTGGCTATAAACAAAATCAACTTAGCTCCACACAAAGTATCGCGATGTCTTGTTTATATTGTAGTGCTTTATCTTTAGACAGATGGAATTTCATAGGTATAAAGAAATTAAAAAGCATATTGTACATAATAATTTTCACAACAGGTGACATGATAGTTTTTGCAGTAAAGTCGTGTCGTATTCACTAAGTGCCCATCAATGACACCAAAATAGTCTCAACTGAGATATTATGTTTTAATATCTGATTGATCCAAGATTTTCATAAAATGGGTCGGATCGTCGCGAGATCTTCATAGATTTTTCCTCAGACTTGAGCAGCAACAAAAATTCACCTCATCCCCTTAGTATATTTAGTTTGCATTATTTTTAATGTTTCTAAAGTTTAATGTAGCAACGTTCTTTCTCAGTTTCTTAAGAGTACCTGATAAACTCACTACCGTCAACGAAGGTTGAGTCATACTTAACGAAACTAAAAGATAGTCCAGGTATTTCAGTTTGCATCCAATAAACAATATGTTTCCAAATTCCGAATCATATAGTTTTAACAAAGCTAATTCGGCATGCAGAATTCCAAAAAGTTCTTTAAATCGTCCAACGATTTTTTCATGCAGTTGAATCGGTCTGAAAATACTATTTTCGTCATACATAATTGCAACATATCTTCTTTTATCTCTATGATTTAGCATGAATCCATCTTGCCTTATCTTTTGAGTAAAGCCATTCTGAAATTTCTTTCCAATAATTTTTGGGCGATATCCCCATAAATTTCAAGATTGAATCAAATGTTCTTGCAGAAACCATTTCATTGATAGAAGTAGCGCCACTAGATAATATGAACTGGCAATTGTTAGATTTACAGAATTCATAAATCGATTTTACTTCTTTGATCCATTTTCCAGTCATGGATCCATCCAATTTTTTTGTACTCGCAATTGAAATTTCTATTCCAAGTCCTCTCTTTGATTTCCGTTTAATTGTATCTTTCTTTTGAAAGGGATCAATAACAAAGAGATCAGTTTTGCCATCCAATAATTTTATGTTATCTGCAACTATCAGGTGAGGATAGTAATCTGCAATTGGATATTTTTTATCCATTCTTAGAATAATATTTTCTAATGGTTTTATCCTAACAGAGTTATTTGAATCAATGCCTATCAAATCGAGCCCTAATATTTTGGCCATAGTCAAAGCTCTGTCAATATCTAAGACATGGATTCCCAAATCTATTTTTTTGTAAATAAATCAATCACATGATCCCTGAATTTATTATTTTGGTTAAACTCCTTTATTGGTTTAAATCTGATTCTAATAGAATCATGATCCGAAAGTGATATTATTCCATTACACATATCTTGCTTATCCAACCTAATGTAAAAATTGTCCTTTTCATCAAAAGAATCCGATATTGAGTGTAAAAGATAATTCTTTTCATTTGTTCTTAACAAGGAAATAATCCTCCCCAATAAATCGTTCGATTCTTTGTGATCACAATCAACTTTAAGTAGAGATATTTCATTCCCCCAATGTCCTCTGGCCTGTGAAATCAAAAATTTATCTTTAGGAATAGAGAAAAGTTCATTCATTTTGGAAAGAATTTTTGCAATATCTTCTGTTGCGTGGACTACAACATGTATAGTTGTAGAAAGTATCAACCTAGATTAATATCGCTATTTAACGTAATAAAACTCAAATGAAAAAGAGCTAGCTAGGCAGCTGTTTCCACATTGACCGGCGTTTCTTTATTTTCGGGTTGATTTTCAGCATCAACTTTCTCGATAGATGATTTAGGTGATGATACAAGTTTAGTCTTTTTAATACCTATATGGCGCAATAATGCAATCTTTCTTCCTTTTTCCAATATTTCTCTATTAAATTCGCTATTGTCATCAGTAACTTGTTTTATGAAAGTATTTAGATCCCATTGTGGTATCTTTTCTGATAATAATTGATGTATTACTCTTCTCAGTTCATGTTTCTTTGAAGAATTTATTCTTCGCTGGGAAAACGCGATAATCTCGACTCTAAATTCATAACCATCATTTGTGGTATAATTATGAATGTGAGTTATCATGGAGCTACCTCTCCTGACAAGGCTTCTCAGAAATTCCTTTCCATACTCATGGCCTTTGAAGATTGTTCTAGCAACTCCCTCGTTTATCTTTTCAATTTCTAAAAATACTTTTGTCTTATGATCTGCTGGATCCTGTTTCTTTATATCAAATAGAGTATTTTCTACAACTCTACCAATTGCTGTGTTCGGATCTGTTATTGGCAGATAATTTATATGGTGTCCTCCAAAATCTCCAAAGGAATTCGGTGAGTCTATAAAGAGCCATTGCTTGTCTCTCCATTTATCTCTAACCCTGCCGCCTCTTCTTGATCCTTTTACCATAAAAAAATCGCCTATGACCAAAATATAAGTTGTGCGTTAATAAATTTCAATATTAAAAAATGAATTGATTGATAATTTTTGAAAAAAAATTAATCTGACATTGGTTTCCCGTCAGATGTGTACCTTACTTTTTTATTTTCAGATGTCGCAACAGGTGCAGAACGTTGTCGGTATCTCTTTGCTCTTGAGGCGCTCAAGATTATCACGAAAATTACAAAAGCCGCTGTAGTTATTGCATACATCAAATTTGAATCAGCCATAACATTGCCTTATCAAAGCTTGTTTAAAAATATTTATGCACCTTCGTCATCCATTTTATGAAATTTCTATAAAAAGTTAAAAAACAATTAGTAATTTTTGAATCAAGATAACGAAAAATAATCAAAATATAGTATAGAATACAGATATAATAGTATGACCAGAATTTTTGACTCTAAAACTTGGCGATATGTTTCTGCTGGTGTATACGACGCAAAAAATAATACATTAAAGATAACTGTTAACTTTACTGGGAGTTCACCTGATAACTCAATTGATCAGCATTAAAAAATAAAATAAAAATAATTTTGAGTTAATAATAACGTAATTAAATAAATGAGCATAAATAGATTCAATCTTATAATATGGCCCGTGGTAGACCTAGTAATGATAATGAACAAAGAGAGAAAGAATGAAGTCAAAAACTATTTTTTAGGTTTAATCGGTTAAAAAGATCGAAGACATTAGATGTATAAATCGTCCTCATGGTAACAGTCTTAAGCACTAGGGTTACCGTGGTAATTATTGCAACACTTTCTTTCATAATGGTCACATTCCTGATGAAATAATAGATCTCAGAAAGGCCATAGAATCATAACTAATATAGATAAAAAGCAAAAAGCAAAAAGAAAAAATTAGATCCAACTAAAAAGATGTCTTTAGAAATGGATCGTGAAAATCTCACAAGGGAAAAAAGAATGCAACTAGGCAAAGACCTTCGGGAAAAATGCTCGCGCAGTAGGCACGCCGAGTGCCCGCCTTCCTTGCGGTCATGGAATCCAATAGACCTAATAGAGACATCAAACAAAGACAGAATTGAAAGTCTTGTAGCCATACGATATCAGCGAATGTTAGAATCACCTTTCAAATTCTTCCGAGGCGCTGCAATTATCCAAACTAGAGACCTATTAAACTCACCCATATCAGGGATAATAGTTCAGGCGTGTGGTGATTGTCATCTGTTGAACTTCGGCGGATTTGCCACACCAGAGCGGAATTTAGATTTTGACATCAACGATTTTGATGAGACCTTTCCCGGACCATGGGAATGGGACATAAAACGGCTTGTAGTCAGCTTCGTCTTGGCTGCAAGGGAACTGGGATTTTCTAAAAACATAGCAGATGAGGCAGTTAGAACGGCCACGTACTCCTATCGGATTCGGATGTCTGAGTTTGCAGGACAGAGTTTTCTTGAGGGATGGTATGCAAAAATATCCATTGAAAATCTTTTTGAGTTTTTCCACAATGACAAGGACATTGTAGAACGTTTGACTAAACTCGAAACACGGGCCGCCTCCAGAACGTCAGAAACACTATTTCCCAAGATCACAAAGGCTATAAAAGGACACTTAAAGATAATAGATGAACTACCACTTATCTACCATTTCCGCAAAACTAACCAATACCTGGAAAGACGAGGCAAATATCTGGATTATTACAAGGCATAACTGCAGGAGGACAAAAAAAAGTTATTTGATCACTATTGCATTGAAGACGTTGCAATTAAAGTTGTTGGCATAGGCAGTGTTGGGACACGTTGCATTGTCAGTTTGTTTCTTGCTGATGGGAAAGAGCCACTGTTTCTCCAAACAAAGGAAGCTCGCAGATCAATATTGGAGAATCCAGATAGAAATATTGGAGAATCCAGATAGAAAGAGCCGGTATGAGAATCAGGGCTATCGCATTGTACATGGGCAACGTCTTATGCAAGCTGCAAGCGACATATTTCTTGGCTGGTTCCGCTCAGATTCAGGCCACGATTACTATCTTCGTCAACTCCATGATATGAAAATTTCAGCACAAGTTGAAAACTTCAAGCCTCATACTCTTCTGAGTTACGCAACATTGTGTGGTTGGGCTCTAGCAAGAGCCCATGCAAAGGTTGGAGACGCAGAAATGATAGCAGGGTATTTGGGATCAAAAGACAAATTTGATGAAGCGCTGGTACAATATGCAAAAATCTACGCAGATCAGGTGGAACTTGATTTTAGAACCTTCAAGGCAGCTATTCGTTCTGGGCGTCTGCGGGCAAAGACAACCAAGTCAGGCCTTAAAGATTTCGAGCTTTAAAAATATTCTGAGAAAAATAAAAGTCAGGAAGAAGTTTTTCTACGATGGTTAGGTTACTGTTTGTGAGTTACGCTCATATCATCTTCTATTCGTCTAGTTTCGGGATAAAGTCGCATTCTTGAAAACTAAAGTTACCATTTGGCATACCAATCAGAATACCAATCCGTATGTCTTCTACGACTCCAGAGATTATCCTTGTTGTTCTCACTTTTATTATCGTTACCAGTTTGTAAGGAATGAGACTCTTCTATTCTCTTTTTGATGGCCATAATAACGGGGGCGTTCCTATTCATCTAATACTATATCTATAAAAATGGTTCTATTATTGTTACTGGCCATATATTAGGCAATGAAACAAATGGAACGATTACATTTTCACCCATTAGTGATGCTTTCAATGCTGTAAAATATTACGGATATTCGGTAGACGATGTTACAACTTCTGGAATGGGAAATGAAGGCAATCCGACAGGGTTCTAAGCAATAATGCAAAGCCCTAGGAGCCTATGCTAAAAAGAAAGGATTTTTTTCTGGCTAATTAATTAACTATACAAGCCGATGATTCCTAAACTTTAAAATATATCTAGTGCTTAATTTTCTAAATCATTCAAAACGCCTCAATTTATATTAAGATATTCTAAATTGAATTATTGAACCTATGCAACATAATTTGAGTGAATTGTGTAATAGTATTTTTGAGATTAATGAAAAGATACGATTTGTTGGAATAATCGATCAGATGGGAAAATTGATTGGAGGAGACATGAAGAAGGGCCTACCGTCCTTGGAAAAAAACGACGGCTCAATTAGACTTTATCTTGGATATGCTATAAATAATATCCTAAGGCGTGATTTTGATAATGTTTTTGGTAAAGTGCTTTATACATTCTCTGAAAGGGAGCGAATTAAGCTATTAACTATACCTATAGATGATAATTTACTTCTCGTCTCTATGGATAAATCCACAGATCACGTTGAATTGATAAACAAGATAATAGCGGTTGCAAATAAACTCACCAGGTCGTGATTTCCAGGAAAGGAATGGCATTATTTTACACTGACAAGAATATTCTTTACTCTTCTCTTTTCCCACATTAATAGGTAAATTATTCCGATGACTAAAAGTATTTCAACTGACTTGGCCATGATTCCTGCAAAATCGATATTCTCAGATTTATTGTCCGGTGACAATGGCGGCGCGACAATTACCGAATATGCATAGAGTCCTATAAGAACTGATGTACCAAATAATCCAAAATAATTTAGCGCCACTCTTTTTTTGTATTGACTTAAAATAAATTTCCTATTGTTGCCAGAATAAGGTTCAGGAGCAAAATTGATCAAAATATACAAGATTCCATAGGCTAACTGAGCTCCTGCTGCAGCAATTAAGAAAATTGAATAATAAATTTGCAGAGATCCATGTTCTGGGAAAATAGCCAGGTGTACTAGACCTCCAGCTATGGCAAGCAACATGATGACGTATTTTAGAGTTTCTTTTTCTGGTATCGAATCTAAAGTGAGATTTCTTTTTTTGAAATAGGTTTTACTTAAAATTATCCCAAGAACTGTGATGGGAACTAAAATAGAAATCACCAAGAGAGAATTTCTGACCAGTCCCCAGGAATTTGATATAGAAACATTGAATATCACGCGTTCACAATTACAATCCGATATACTGGAAAGAATAGATCTTGGAGGATCTAATTGATTGTGATTTACCATTTTGTCATCATTTGCTAAACTGAGTACTATTTCATATGAACCAGCTTGAGGGAACACATAATATAAATTGAAATCTCCAATGTCTCGTAAAGTCCAAGGAAATCCTTTTACTCTTTCACCCGTACTTTCTTGATAGATTTCGACCATTGTTTCAACATTGTATACGTCTTTTCCATCAAAATCTTGTATGCTAAATGTTATCTGTGTTGGTTCACTAGGTGCCGCGTATTCCGGATCTAAGGCCATATATGGATAGTATTTTCCTAATCCGTCCCTGTTTGAACCTCCATTGTAGTGGGGTGTATGGGAAAGATGTGCAAACGACATGAAGTGGGGTATTGAAGTCACTATTAAAATGAAAAATAAAAGGGATATCAATACATACTGGGTTTTCATATTAATAGGCTATGAAATGTAACATAACAGTTTCATATAAGTCGTACCTGGTTCTTAAAGTAATTAATTTCAACACAGACTTACTTTTATTATCCGTATGATAACTATCGAGCTCGTCTTCTAATCATTGTTTTTTCAGATCATGTAAATTGGGAATAGATAAAATTAAGGATATTTTCCTAAATCCGCTCATTGTTTCATAAGCAGAATGGTTCAAAATAAGAAAAATTTATTTCAGCAACACCTTAACTCCTTTATGTCTAATTGAACAAAGTAATAAGTATAAACGATTACTTGAATAATTTCCCTCACAATTCATTTAGAAGTAATCAAGATCAAGTAATAAAGCAGATTTGTGATGCTTTTAATTCTGGTTATAAATATGTGATATTAGAAGCTCCAACAGGATTTGGCAAGAGTGCAATTGCAATAACAATTGCTCGGACGCTTGGCTCAAGCTATATATGTACTGCAACTAAGGATCTTCAAACTCAATACATTCATGACTATAAATTTCTAAAAGTTGCAAAAGGAAAAAGCAACTTTCAATGTAGGGTTAAAGAAGATTTTATTGATGCTGGAAGATATCAGTGTACTTCATGTAACTTGGGAACCGAAAGTGAGTGCAAACATACGTCCTGTGATTACGGACCATGTTTGTCTGATGAATCAATGGAAGGAGCTGGGTGTAAATACAGAACTTTCATAAATGATTACAAAATTGATAACAAGGGAAAGGAAAATGAAATAATTTTCATTGATAAAGAAAAAATAGAAAATTATAAAAGAGAATATTCAAATTGGATTCATTTAAAAAATTTTGATGACCCCCGTGAATGGAATCCATGTTATTATTTTGACCAATTATTTCAAGCTTTGAAAGCAAGTCACTCAATTTTTAATTACGCGATTTTTTTGTCGTTACTGTCAAACAAGAATATGATGCAACAACGAGAATTACTTGTATTGGATGAAGCACACTTACTTGAAACTGAAATTGTTAAATTCAGAGGACTTTCTATATCAAAGAAAAGATGGAAGAGATACATACATGACTTTAAGATGGTAGATTATGGATATGATATTGATGGCTGGTTAGATTTTTTGATTGAGTTAGAAAAAACCATGCTCATCTTAATTGGATATGAATCTCTTGTCTATTCACTTATAAAGGAACGAAAAATAAAATATGGGTATAATTCAAAAAAGAAAAATAAAGTAAGAAGCAAAAGGGTAGTAAGTGCATCAGAATTATTTGAAGATGATGCCAGTCTTGAAATAAATATTAAAACTGAAGATGGAAAAAAATTGCAAATAGATAAAGAGTTACTAATCGATATTGCACAAGATATTGATAAACTTACAAGAACCATAAATAATATACTTGCAAGCCCCAAAAACTGGATAGTCTCCGAAGTGCATAAAGAAAATTACGATGTAACGAGAGTTGAATTGAAACCACTGGATCCTTCTAAATATAGTAAGACAATTGTTGAGAAATGTCCAAAAACACTAATTATGAGTGCAACAATTCTGAATCATCAAACGTTCCAGAAAAACCTTGGACTAGATTCTGAAAATAATAAAACCAAATTTATACAAATTCAATCAGATTTTCCAATTGAAAATAGACCCATCTTTCCTCTTAGTGTCGAATATCTTAATTTTAGTAATTTGCAGCAAATGGATGTAAAGACAAGGATATCGAGGGCAATTGACAATATAATGTATATACATAGTAACGATAAAGGTATCATCCATACAAGCTCCTACGAGCAATTGAATTTTATTAAGGAAAATCTTTCAAAAATGAATTCAAGGAGATTAATTTTGACGGACCCTGAAATTGAAAGGGACGAGGTAATAAAGGAACATTCTGAAAGTAAGAAACCTACTGTACTTATTTCTCCATCTTTGCATACAGGCCTTGATTTAAAAGATCACCTATCTAGGTTTCAAATAATCACGAAGGTACCATATCCCAATATAGCCGATAAATGGACATCAGAGAAAAGGAAAATTAACAAGGAATGGTATTATTGGCAGACAGCGTTAAGATTAGTTCAGGCATATGGTCGGTCCATAAGATCAAAAGATGATTGGGCAAAAACATATGTTTTGGATTCGGCATTTAATTATTTTGTCAAGGTCAATCATAATATACTTCCAAAGTGGTTCCTCTCTGCAATAAGGAAATAATTCTTGATATTAGTGCAAATGTTAAATTTTGAGATTTCCGGTCGTCAATCCCCTTTAGATATGATGCAATCATATCCCTTTATATCCTCATTTACGCAGTTTTATTCAATATTCTTAAATACTCGACTTTAGAGAAGTTATGGTTTAAACATCGCTTTTTGCTCCTTTTAAAGGGTAGCGGTGACATACCTCACTTGGCTTTTATTATTTATTAAGAGGTATTTCGATATAATAGGTATTAAGTTTCAGGTATCAAGGATTGATAGAAGGTTGTTAATTTTTAGTGGTTAAGAATTGGCTAGTCGCCATAATAGACGATGAGTCGGACATTGTTACCTTCTTCCAGGACGCACTTAGCAAAATCAGGGGAGTGTCAATATTCACGTTTACGGATCCTGTAGTGGCATTTGAACATTTTACAATTTACAAAAATGCGTATGTTCTGATAATATCAGACTTGAAAATGCCTGGTCTTAATGGAGTAGAATTAATTAAGATGAAAAAGCTAAATCCCTTAGTAAGAACGTTACTTATGACCGCATTTGAAGTGGACGATGTTGTGTTTGAAGAATATGTCAAAAATGAAATAATAAATGGTTTCCTTCAAAAACCGATAAAGTTAAGAGATTTGTGTTCAGAGGTTAAAAAACAGATAAATATTTACAAAAGAGGTAGAAAATAATTTCTTATTATCACGATAACAATTCAATCCAAAGAGTATCTACAGACGCACTAATCTATCGTTATTTATGTTTCGTGTTGTGAAAAAGTTAGATACTACAGTTATATCCGCAATGAAAATCAAAAATGAAACTGTGCCAAAAAAATTAAAGAATGCACTAAAACTGAAATAGCACTATTGGTAACAGCAATACCGAAGATGGTCCATTTAAAAACGTGCCACTCTAACTCATTCTTTATACTCAATTCCATTAGCTCACTGACATTTTCCAAGTACAGTGAGCTTGGTGAGAATAGATTCCAATGAAAAATCTAATAATTATCAATTTATCAAATAAAGATAACTGATGATAGTTAAAAATAATCAACTCAAACATAATATTCTTACTGCATTAGCAGATAAGGAGATGTTAAAAAATCTCTCAATGTATAACTCCAAATCAGTCAATGAGATAATCAGGGAAAGTGACATAAGTTATACTACTGTCTATAGAAAGATTAAGTGGTTATTGGATAGAGAACTGCTAGTTATAGATAAAATTAATTTAACACCAGAAGGTAAAAAATATACCACATTTCGAAGTGTTCTCAAGAGCATCATTATTAGATACAAACAAGACGAAATTATTGTAGTAACGGAAGAAAATGTGGATTTGATTGGAAAAATTGGAGCACATTTTTTTCTATACCCAGCACGATGTAATTAATGCTCGCCTTTGATTGCACTTTTCTGGAAATTTACTCATAGTTTTAAATTTAGTTCTACTCAATAAAATAATAATGTGTCTCTTTAGCAGTAATTAAGTCAAATAAAATTATCGAACTAAAATAATTGAGAAATTCAATTCAGATATAATTCTATTTTATTTTATTCGCATCCATTTACTAAAAATAGGCATTCCAAATTCATATATTGGAATGGATTTCTATTAGAGTATGGTTAATTTTCATACATCAAAGAAGCTGAATGCTTCTGTTTCTGAGGTTTGGAAAATTTTATCAGATCTTGACAGAGAAATAGAATTTTGGCATGGTACTAAATCGATTAAAAACATAAGTAAATCGGATAAAGTGGTTGAAAGAGAAGTTGTCATTGCTTTCAAGAATTCAATATGCAGAGAGACAGTCACAATTGATCCAATGAAATCTATCACAACACACATTACTGACGGGCCAATAAAGGGTAAAAAGGTAGTTGTCATTAACCCAGAAGGAGACCAAGCAAGTGTAGTAGACGTAGAATGGGATATTAGAATTTCGGGTTTCATGGGCATTTTTTCAAAGATGGTTAAAAAACATATTCTGGAAGGAACGAATGATGCATTGGACAGAATCTCAAAAGTGGTTGAAAAATAGTCAATAAAATTAATGGCTATTTGTTTTACTTAATTTCATGTTAAATGTTTAATCAGATATGTTACTTTAATTCTTTCAGTAGTGAATTAACTTCTAACGTATTGATAACATCTGTTTTTTTTGCCCATCCTCTTCTTGCCTGACCTATGCCAAATAGAAGATAAGCAAAATGGACAGGATGATGGGCGTCAGAATTTATGGCAAGCTTTGTACCATTTTGTACTGCCAACCGTATATGCTCATCTTTTAAATCCAATCTGTAATAATTGGAATTGATTTCCAAAACGGTTCTAGTCTCGTACGCAATATCAATTATTTTTTCTATATCGACAGAATAGCCTTCTCTTTTGTTTATTAATCTACCTGTGGGATGGCACAGTATATCTACACTTGGGTTTTTTGCTGCTTTGACAAGTCTCTCAGTTTGAATATCCTTGGGCAATGAAAAATTTGAGTGAATTGCAGCTCCTACAATATCCAGCTTATCCAATATGTTATTGGGGGTATCCAGCGTACCATCTCTAAGAATGTTGACTTCCGCAGAACTTAAAATCCTAAACCTAGTATCAGTTGAATATTCTTTGAAAACATCATTTAATTCTTGTATTTTATTGATTTGGGCTAACAGTTGATTCTCATTCAGACCATTTGCCAAGCGAAGGCTTCTTGTATGATCAGTAATTGCTATATAGTCCAATCCGAATTTTTTTCTTGCTTGTAGAGCCATATCTTTTATTGACATTGTACCATCGGTACTATCGCTATGTGTGTGTAAGTCACCTTTCAAATCACCATATTCTATTAGATTTAGATTCCCTTTCTCTTTTTTAGAGAAAAACTCAATTTCACCACAATCTTCCCTTAGTTCAGGGGGAATATATTGTAGGTCGAGAATTTTATAAATTTCTTTTTCATTGATTCCAGCAACTTTTTTCTTTTTCTTGGTGAAGAGTCCCCATTCATTAAGATGAAAACCTTTTGAAATTGCCAAATTGCGCAGCGAAATATTGTGAGCCTTGTTTCCAGTAAAATATTGTGAAGCAGATCCGAAACTTTCTTCAGGAACCACTAATAAATCAACACCTATCCCATTTCTAAGTTCAACAAATGCTTTTGTCCTGCCTCTTCCCCTAATTTCTTCAACTTCAGGCATATTGACAAAAAAGTTAACCACTTTTTCTGGTTCTTCTGTAGAGACCAATATATCAATATCCCCAATAGTTTCTTTCATCCTCCTGAAAGACCCTACAGTAGCACAATGAATTACACTATCTTCTTCAGTCAATCTGCTTTCTATTTTTTTTATGAGGGGATAAATATCCCCTAGTAGGTATCTACTTTTATTTTTTTTTTTTGATAATTGGATCGTCTTCAAAATATTCTTTTCTTTCATCTTGGAAAAACCCTTTAACTTTGCAATTCTACCTTCTAGTGCTGCTTTTTCTAATTCAGATACAGTGGTGATTTTCAATTTCTCATAAAGTGTCTTTATTGTCTTGGGACCTATTCCTCTCATATTTGAAAATTCAGATATCTTGATAGGTATTTTCTTCCTTAATTCTTCATGATAAGCGATTTTATGTGATTTAATAAATTCCTCTATCTTTAAGGAAATAGCGCTGCCAACTGATGGTACTTTTCGAAGACCAGCAATCCCATTTTCAAGATATATTTCTTCAAGATCCATAGACAAATTTTCAATCACGTCCGCAGCCTTTTCATATGCTCTAACCTTGAAGATAGTGTTAGGATCATTTTCTGCTATTTGGATAAGATATGAGATTTCTCGAAATATTCTAACAATTTCAATATTTTTCATTTCATAATTATAGATATCATTTGTATATCCTACATAATAATAAATTTAATCTTTACAAACTAGATTAGTATTTAATGGATATCTTTGAATAGGATCATTCTGTGAAATTTCGAATTTCGTATTAGTACATTACATTGTGATTTTTGATTGTGTTGAACTAAAAATATTGATGCAGCCCTGATTTGACCAGAAGAGTTTAAAACTTTTCCACACAAGTTAAATTGCATAAGAATACTAATAATCATAATGATTGAAGCTGGATACGATTATCCACTATACAGACCGCCTTCAGAAGCTAATTCTGCTATTTTTCAGGTTACTTTGGGATGCTCTTTTAACAAGTGTTCATTTTGTAATATGTATAGAACAAAAGAATACTCCGAGAGACCATGGGAGGAAATTAAGACTGAAGTTGATATGATTTCAAAATCATATCCTCAAACTGATAAGGTATTTCTGGCTGATGGTGACGCATTAAACCTTTCAACAGAAAGATTGATTCAGATATTAATGTATGTTAAAGAAAAATTTCCAAATTTAAAGAGAATTTCATGTTATGCAATGCCAAAAAATCTCCTTCAAAAGAGTTCTGATGAACTGACTATACTCAACAGAGAGGGACTAAATATGCTGTACGTGGGAATAGAAACAGGACATGATGTTTTGCTCAAAAAAATAACAAAAGGAGCCACATCAAAGAACATTATTGAAGGGTGCAATAGAGCAAAAAAGAGTGGGTTTATAATCTCCTGTATGATTATCCTGGGAATAGGTGGAAAAAAATATTCAGTAGAACATATGAAAGAAACAGCTAGAGTGGTAAGTGAAGTTTCACCAAACTTTCTAGCCGCGTTGACGCTAATTCTTGAAGATGGGGTTTACGATGAGTTTATGCAAAAATTTGGAGAACCGTTTGAGCATTTAGATGATTCTTCAATACTTGATGAACTTGAAATATTGGTAAATGGCATCACACCTGCTTCATCTATTGTCTTTAGGGCTAATCATGCATCGAATGTATATTCGGTTGGTGGCAATTTGCCCGAAGACAAGGAAAAAATGATTTCATTAATAAGAAGATTAAAACAACATCCTGAATTGTTAAAACCAAAAGTTTTACGCAGGTTTTAAAAATATAAACGAAAAAAATAATGAATAATGAAATGAATAATGACTTAATACGTGAATCTAATTTCCTCTATAGCCAATCGTCATTTTCTTATTTTGATTATGTCATTAAATGATTTAATTCAAAATTCTGATTTGAATATCATTTGAAAATTACAACTGGCGTTAAGGAATTTCAGACTTGGACAGGAACAATCAAAAGACCCCACCAGTTGTAGTTGAAGCGTTACATTTTATTATATAACAAACTATAATACAATTATAACTTTCAAACATTTCTTCAAACACTAAAAAATAAATCTAATAAACTAATTTATGATTGGTATAATCAAATTTCACTACCAAGTACTACACTTATTGTAGGTGACATATTTGGAAATAAAATCAAACAAAATCTACTAACTAGCATGAGTACCTTATTTTATTTTAATCTCCTTTATATCACCCATGTATTTTCTTAATACATTTGGTACTATTACTGTTTGATTATTTGTTTGATAATTTTCAAGTATAGCAACCATCGTGCGCTCCGTGGCCACAAGAGTACTGTTCAAAGTATGTACTAGCTGTGTATCCTCATTGATTTTTTCTCTATGACGTATACTCAATCTTCTTGACTGAAAATCAACACAGTTAGAACATGAACCTATTTCTCTATACTTATTTTGTCCTGGCATCCATGCTTCTATATCATAAGTCTTTGAAGATACCTTGCCTGTATCGGCACTACATAGTAGTACAACCCGAAATGGGATTTCCAAATTTTGATAAAATCGTTCCGAGATATTTAACATTCTTTCGTGTTCATTAAAGGAATTTTGGGCATCTGAAATCACAAATTGTTCCACTTTTTCGAATTGATGAACTCTGAAAATTCCCTTCATGTCTTTACCATGTGCTCCGGCTTCCTTTCTAAAGCAGGGACTGATACTTGCGTATCTCAACGGCAATTTCTCTGAGTCCAAAATTTCATCCATATGCATTGAAGCCATCGCATGCTCCGATGTACCAATCATATAAAGATCTTCATTTTCGATTTTATAAATTACATCTTCAAAGTCGTCCATGATAATAGATCCCTTAATAGCATCCTTCTTTAACATAAACGGAGGTTGAATTAACTGATAACCATATTCGACAAGAAAGTCCAATGCATAATTTATCAAAGCTTGATTCAATTTAACAAGTTCATTTTTTAAGAAATAAAATCTTGATCCGGCTATTTTTGCTGCTCTTTCTAAATCAATCAATCCAAGTGAATTGGCCAGATCAACGTGGTCTATCATGGATCCAGATTTAAGGTAGTCATCATGTATTCTGATAACTATGTTATCCTCTTCGCTATCTCCAACTGGTACTGACTCGTGTAGGACATTGGGAATGGAGTAAATCAAATCTGAGTATCTCTTTTCTACTGTTATCTTCTTATTTTCCACACTCTGCATCAACTCACCAACTTTTTTCATTTCATCGAGTTCTTTATCAGCACTTTCTTGATTCTTTTTCTTGGTCGCGATACTTTGGGATAAAGTATTTTTTCTATGTCTTAAATCCTGAATTTCTATTATTAGTTCCCGTCTTTTCTTGTCCAAATCCAATAGTTCAGAAACAGGATATTCAACTTTTCTTCTTCTTAGCATGTCTTTTAAGAGTTGAGGGTTATCTTTGAGAATCTTTGGATCAATCATTAGCTGTCACTGTCCTTGATAACGATATATGCTCTAGTATTTCATCTATTGTATTGAGGAACGTTCCTGTCCCTTTATTACAAAAAATATCAATAACCAAATATTTCTTTTCAGCTTTAATATCAATCTTTAATCCTTCAGGAATGCAAACATTATCTGGTGTTAATACTTTAATCATAGTATCTAATTCCTTCTTGCTATCAAATTGTATTTTCATGCTAGTCTTGATATTAAATCCTTCCATCATTTCGAAGTCTTCTTGATGAGTTTCAAAATAATAGACATCAATGAATCCTCCTGTGTCGTAGGAATAATAATCTGTACTTCGGTATTACTAAATGTGGCTGTCATTCCATCAATTGTCTTTGATAATTCATTTATCATCTGATCGGCATCGATATGTCGATTGTAACCAAAGCTGAGAAAGTATTTGGCATAATTTTCATCAATTGCTATTTTCATTATTATTACATTATTCATAAATTGATAATGAGATGTCAATAGACGAAATAGGTAACCAACATAATCTGGTTCAATTATCCCATCTGCGTTAATGAACACGTATAGGCCCTTAGCAGAGATTCTCCATTTTTCTTTTAGGATTTTTGAAATTAATTTTTGCGAGCTATTCTTGAATTCTTCTACGTCCTTCTCAGCTTCCTCGAGAGAGTCTGATCTTTCACCAAGACAAATGCTCATGCCCAATCCTGATTTCATACTGATTGCACAAGAATTCAACAGTTCCGAAAATCTGCGAGCGTCATATAGCTGACTGCCATATTCTTCGGGTGGAAGAACATAGGTATAACCTATGATAATGTTTTCTAAGTTTTCAATGTTACTGTTAATCTTAGAACTAAGGTAATTTTTAATAGATTCAATTATAAGAAATTTTTCTTCTTGATTAATATCAGCAATCGTCTTCCACCTTCCGTCTTTTTTCAACTTAATGTTTGTGTTCCTTAAGAGCTCAAGACAATTATTGCTGTTAGATGTTAGTCCCTCTAGATAAGGAATAAAGGTATTGGCAATTGATTCATGAATGGGTAAGGATTCACTATTGGATAACAAAAGATCAATATCTGATTGTATCAATCCATTTTTTTTTGAATCTTCTAATATCTCATTATTTAGACCAACAAGGGATCTTTTGTCACCGATATCCTGATACTCTCCCAATGCTGAAACAATTGCAAGTGGAGACAGATCTATAAATTTTTTATCCAAATTTTTTGCTAAAAGATAAGAAATGCCGCCCGAAGAAATTTCCTTTTCACCATCGATATCATATTTCCACGGATTTAGAATATTATTATTATCATCAGTGGCTATTTCGGCAAAAGAAATTTTTTTATGATCCAATACAATCCACTCCTTAGAAAAAAGCTTATTAAAGAAATCCGATAAACCCGATCCAACCTCAGTGAAAAAATAAAATTCATGATCTTCCTTCTTTAAATCCGCAAAACTATCTCTAGTAGGTTTATTCAATATGCGGGCTGTTGCCTTTCCGCCCAATCTCCAAATTGCGCTAGTTAATAGGCTAGCAGAAACAATTCCATCACATGATGAATTCGATATTATTAAAGTATCTTTCCTATCATTAATTAGATTTTTTACTTTTTCACTAATTGAATTTATGTTCCCATAAAAATCGTTGTGACCCATTTAATTCATTATTCGAGTCGAGCTATTACCGCAGCGTATTTCCAGTTTTGTGAAATTTTTCCTTTCTTTTTATAATATTTTGATAGCCTATGAATCTTTGCTTCTATCAACTCTAGTGAACGAATATTCCTTTTGTCAGTATTATGTACCTTAAGATGTCTTTGTAAAGCTAACGCCTTTTGAACAAGTTGGTTGAGGTCTTCGGGCATCTCCAGAGTAGAATTGTTTTCCTCTAGAATTTGATTAATGCCCTTTCCCAATATCTGTCTTATCAGTGGAACTCCATATTGATCCCTCATTTTAATTCCAATTTCACTTGGAGTAACACCATCCTTTGAAAGTTGAACAATTATTGAAGATAGTTCTGATTTTTGATTAACCCAAGAAGGAGCGTTATATGAAATGGGACGTGTTGAATGAGATTTCCCATGTGTATGAGCATGAATCCGAGCCATTTATGTAGAAATCAATAATGAGCATCTTAAATGTTACTTATGCTATACTAAATAGAAATTCCTAATTTCAATAATAAAAATATTGTAATTTTAACTAAAAATATTTTCAACACCAATAAGGTTATATAATTGGATTCAAAACTACAAAATTAGTATGAACTCACTTACCTTCGTTACAATAGCAACCATACTTATTGCAATGGGACCTTTAGCATTAACCTTGTATCAAACAGCAAGTGCGCAATATACCACTAGTCCGGAAGGCGGACTTAGCGTAGAAGAACAACTACGACTTGCTAAAGAAAAGGTAGCCAATGCTCAACAGGCTGGTGCATATGGTTCTGGTACAGCACTCTTTGGCAAGAATATTGGTGAGGCTGCAATAATCACTGCTGCAATAGTTGCAATATTTGGCGCAGTAGCTGCTGCATTCATTGTGATGAGCAGAGGTAAAAAATCGGTAAGCGCATAACGCTACTTTACTACTATTTTTTTGTTGTTACAATCATTTAATTTATTTTGATTTTAGTTCATATACTTGGAGCCCTTCTGCCTTTAAATAATTGGCCTTTAGAACATGAAATTCTAATATGTCAAAGATATTCATGAAAATCAATTTTTTTCGATTTTCGTATTTATGTGAAAATTCTAATTGATTTTAATGTCAGTTTAAACTGTATCACCAAAATGTATATATCATAGCATTAATGTGCTAATAATAATGAGCGGAATTGAAGGACTTTTTACAATGATTGGAAATGCACTACACAATCTAATTGGTCAAATCGGTCCATCGTACGATCCTTTGTTCTACGATGTAATGGTCTACATATTTGGAACAATAATGTTTGCAGTGTTCTTGCTCGCAGTAATAGCTTTCTATATGAGAAGAAAAGGTTTAGGCGGCGGTTCTGCAAAAGAAAAGTGGATAGGAGAGCTGGATAAATATTTTGAAAGAGAACAAATAGGCCAGATTCCTGACGAAAAACATCATTGGTAGGAACACAAAAAGTCAATCCAACAAAATTCTTATTTTTTGTTTTATTTTTTCCAATAATTTGATACAAGTAATCTAGAAATAGATTCTGATTCAAACTCATGAATTTATCAGTTAAAAACAAAAAAACAATTATTGTACTTCTATCGCGGATTCAGTGAACCCAAATTTTACAAGATATGACTTTACATCTTCTCTGTGATCCCCTTGTAGCATTATGAAACCAGCTTTTGCAGTTCCACCGCAAGCTAATTTACTCTTCAATTCTTTAACAATATGTTGAATGTCACTCAATTTTGGATCAATCCCTTCAATCATGGTAGTTGTTTTGGAAAAGCGTCTTGTTTCAAGTCTTATAACAATCCTTGTTTCTTCTTTATCCAGCTCGCCACATGCGCAGAGATCGTTTGGGAGCCCACATTTTTTGCATATCACCGCCATATTTTAATTAATTTCAATTGATGTATTCTCATTATTAAGCCTTGCCCGGTACATAAGAAGTAAGAAGAATTATGATTCAATAAAAAATTGGAATGTCAACATAATTATTGTAATAATGAACCCATAAAAAATAATCATAAACTGGTGAGAAGACTTTATCTTGCACGATAGCAAGATCAAATACATAACATGTCAATCGCTAATGACAAGTATAAAGAAAATTTGAAACAAGCAGCTGAATTCTTGATTAAGGGCGGAACCTTACTTTCTGAGTCCTGCGAAAAATGTAATGGAATTCAAGTAAAAAAAAATAATGAAATCACATGTATTATTTGTGGGAACATAACTGTACTAGAAAAAACAAAACCAAAAAAAGATACTGATAGCAGTGTTCAAGTAGATGATAGCATGAGTGAGAAAATTGGAAAGAGATTGAAGGAGTTAGTAATTGATATTGGTTCAGATAAAAATTTAGATGAGGAGGAGCAAAGATTGAGAGTCATAAACAATTATATTAAAATTTTAGAAAAAATAAAATATTTAAATTAAATATTAAGACTTTCTAATATTATAACGGTGTAGAACGGAATGTATTTAAGAGATGATTCAGGAAGTATCTTTTACATTGGGTGAAGGAAAGAAAAAAAATGCACCATTGCCTGCATCAAGCGCAGGATTGTTGAGGTTTTTTGAAGACGAAACACGTGGTGTCAAAGTAAAACCAGAAGTTATACTAGGTATTACTGGTGCTCTCATAGGAATTTCAATAATCATCAGAATAGTTTTCCCTGTATAGAATATCACTAGTAACTTTAATTGATAAGAGAAGATAGTGTAACAGATATACATAAAAGATGGTATTTTACTCTTTTAAATCCATCTTCATATAAGACTTCAGTAGTTATCTCATTAATCGCTTCAATTGGAATTATAGGGATTAATCATGATTCTTACTCTCAACTTACCGATTTTATAATTCATAGTATAGCTGCAATTGGTATTACAGCGGGTGGCTTTTTCCTAGATTTATTCCTGCTAAAAGGAACGCCAACAAATAAGATTTCTAAAGTCACTCATGTTACAGCTTTTGCAAGCTCCCTTTGGTTAGTAACCATTTTGTTAGGGTTATTGTCAAATAATATTTTCAATAAGAATTCAGATATTGTTAATTATGATCTAGCAGGGCTGTTCATTGCAAGTGGACTTCGTTACGGTATTTTTGTTTCAGTTTTTGGATCAAAAATTTTAAGATCCATATTAATTTCATTTATTTTACCTGCTATTTTTTTTGCCAATATATTGCCATATTCTACTTCAATTAACTTGGTCGATCATCTTAAAGCACTGGTTATGGGTTCGATAATCTTTACAATAGGAATCGTATGGTCCGTCTTAGCTGACCGAGCAGGATATCCAAATTTGAAGAGCACTTTTAGAATTTTACAGGCTTTTTTATCTGCATGGACTGAAAATAGACAAGAAAAGATGGAGGACATATTTGAATCAAGATCCAGAGTGGATAAAATAAAAACCAGAATGATAAAATTTGAAAGACAAGATGATAAGCAAGTTTTTGTTATTTTACCTGACATACATCCTGGACCGTTTAATCCGATAGGAGGGAGTAATCTACCTCATAAATTATTCAGCTTTTTTGAAAATAGTGCAATTGTGTTACACAGTATTTCTGACCATTCACTAAATTTACCTACAACTTTAGAAGTCAACAAGTACCTCGAATCACTAAAAAATTCCTCTATTAGGAATCGTGGCGATGAATGTACCTACCCTGTACGAACTAAATCAAACGGTTTTACGCTGACTTGTCTTGATTTTAAAACTAGTGTAATCCTAATCATTTCTAAAGACAGTGGAATGGAAGATCTACCGGATTTGATTCGAGAAAAAATTGAACAATATTCGAAGGAGCAAGGTTTTTCTGACATTATGATTGTTGATGCACATAATGCACTAGGAAGAAAGATACCATCAGAAGAAGAAACGATCCTTACTGATCTCGCATTGTCTGCTTTAAAAAAACTAAAGAGTCAGCGATATCATTCATACAAAATTGGTTACGCCAACTCTATGAATTCAGAATTTAAAATTATTGAACTCGGTGGAGCCGGTATTGGTGTTATTAATTTTCAAATCAACAATGAGAATCATCTTATTGGTTGGTCAGATTCAAACAATCTTGTTAACGGATTAAGAGAAAGACTTCTCGAAGATTTAAATGAGGAAGGACTCAATATGTTAGAAATCTGTTCATCAGATACCCATTCTAGTTCCGGAAAAAGAACACGTCAAGGATATTATGCATTGGGTAATGTTACTAGTTACGACTATATATTTAGAGCTTTTAAAGAGATCTCCCAGAAGGCAATATCTAGTACAACTACCTCTACTTTCTCATTTCTGGATTCATATTCACAAATAAAATTAATGGGAAGGGATCAATTCGATAATTATGCTAGGGCTTTAGACAAGTCACTGAATATTACAAAAATTTCACTTGCCATTACGGTAGTGTTGTACATCATTATGCTAGTTATTTTATAAAAATCGCTATCACCGATACCTAGAAAGTTCTACTTCATTTTTAATCGGTGTCTCTTCTTGATAACACTAAGGTACAAATTTTTTCTATAGTCTTCAACTTCAGATGATATACTTTTTGAACTTAATGCTAATATTTGACATGCTAGAATTGCAGCATTTAGGGAACCATTTATTGCTACGCACGCGACAGGGATTCCACTGGGCATTTGAACAATTGATAGAAGAGAATCCATCCCCTTCAGATTATGTGTTTCTATAGGAACGCCTATTACTGGTAATGTAGTCAAAGATGCAATCATTCCAGGTAAATGGGCGGATCCTCCAGCTCCAGCAATTATTACCTTTAGGCCTCTTTTTTTCCCTGTTTTTGCATACTCAAACATTAATTCCGGCGTCCTGTGAGCCGAGACGATTTCCATTTCATATGGAATATTATTTCTTTCTAGAAATTCCGACGCCTGATTCATAATTTTTAGGTCTGAATCACTTCCCATAATAATTCCAACAAGTGGTTTACTCTTCCTTTTTAATTCCATGACGCTTACCTACTGTTAACAATTTCCTTACCATCTTAGCTCTACATAACGCTTCCTCTATGCTTTCTGCAGTTATGGTAATATGACCTAATTTTCTTTGAGGTTTTGTAATTTTTTTCCCATAAAAATGTAATTTAAGACCAGGGATAGCAAAAACCCTATCTATTCCTTTAAAAAAATATTCTCCAGTATAGTTAGGTATTCCCAATATATTCATCATGACTGCAGGAGACATCAATCTGGGTTTTGCCAGTGGCAGACCAAGTATCGCCCGTATGTGTTGTTCGAATTGAGATATACTGCATGCCTCAATTGAATAATGACCAGAGTTGTGCGGTCTGGGTGCTATTTCATTTATCATTAATTTATTGTTTGTGAGAAACATTTCGATCCCAAATACGCCTACACCTTTTAGAGATTTGACAACCTTTTCTGCTATCAACTTGGCGTTACGTTCAACAGTACTATTGACCCTAGCTGGAGCAATAGTCGTATCAAGAATATTGTTTGTATGAATATTTTCAACTACGGGAAAGGACACTATCTGTCCGCGTGTATTACGAGCAACCATGATCGATACCTCCTTTACAAAATGAATGAATTTTTCTATCATGCATCTTCTTCCTTCAAAGTACTGAATTCCTCTTTTTACATGATCAGGAGATTTGATTAAAAAATTTCCTCTACCATCATAGGAATCTTCGCAAGCCTTTAACACCAATGGATAACCAAATTCATTACAAATTCTTTTTGCTTGTTCAGCCGAAGTGACCTCTTCAAATTCTGGAACTGGCATTCCTTTTGTTTTTAGAAATCTCTTTTGTCTTAACTTATTTTGAACTGTACTTAATACACCTGAAGCTGGATGAACTGGATACCCTCGTGATTCCAGATCCTTTAAAACTGAAGAATTTGCAAGCTCAATCTCATAGGTTAAGACGTCAGATTTTTTTGCCAGTTCCAAGATAGATTTCTCATTCTTAAAATTACTTATTATCATTAGATCTGCAATTGTTGAAGCAGGACAATTTTTATCAGGATCTATATATGCTAAATTTAATGACATTCTTTTTGCTTCTATTCCGATCATCTTGCCAAGTTGTCCTCCTCCAATGATTCCTAATGTAATATCATTAGGAGAGAGTTGGGATTTATCAAGCGAATGCTTCATCGATAAAATACAAAGTTATTGCAAATTTAAAGTATCTATATTTCTTTAAACTTTAAAAGTTTATAGACGTATAAAGTGATATGAATCTTAAGGGAAAGGTTGCAATTGTAACTGGTGCAGGCGGAGGAGTAGGAAGATCTACAACTGAGCGTCTCGTTGACGAAGGGTGTAGAGTCACTTTAGTTGGCAGAGATCGTTCAAAATTGACAAAGGTTATTTCAGATAAAGATAAAAACAATAATCTACTCGCTGTAAGTGCGGATATTACTAAAGAGGCGGAAGTTCTAAATGTTATTGAGCAAACAATTTCGTCTTTTGATACTATAGATATTCTTGTAAACAATGCTGGCGTCTTAAACGATCCGACCCCATTTCATATGATGACCGAGGATCAATGGGATAATCTTATTTCAACAAATTTGAAGGGTACTTTTCAGATGACCAAGGCTGTTCTCCCAATAATAATGGAAAAGAAAATTGGAAGTATTGTTAATATCTCTTCAGTGTTAGGAATACGTGCCATTCCAAATGTACCTCTATCCATTTACGGCGCTACTAAAGCTGGTATCATAATGTTTACAAAAAGTATAGCAGTAGAATATGGGCCATATGGTATTAGATGCAATTGTATTGTACCATCTACAATAAGAAGCCCCATGATAGAACCTTATTTACAGGATGAAAAATCTAAAGAATTTTTAGAATCATCATTTCCTTTGAGGAGGATAGGAAATACTAGTGACATTTCGGGAGCTGTTGCATACCTATGTTCAGATGACGCAAATTGGATCACAGGAACGACTTTGACTATTGATGGCGGCTTTTCTGCAAAATAATAGTTGATGGCGGCTTTTCTGCAAAATAATAGTTCTTAACATTAACCTTTCAGCAAGTCTGATTTTTTCTGCTTAATTAATGGGATTATTTTTTCCATTATTATTTCATGAAAATTATCTGTTCCTGCATCTAGAGAAAGTAAGATCACAAATGATAATTTTCTATTATCATCAGTTATCGGGATGGTAGCTCGAATAAGTTTAGAATAATGAGAAATTGCATACTGTATTTTCCCCAACAATACTTCCCACCTAAGCCTGGTAAATTGCCTGGTAGCTGCAGTAATGGCATACTGGGCTCTTTCTTCAGAAGAAAGAAATGGCTTGATACCCTTACGATGACTAGTGTGCAGTATTATGCCATCTTCATTTGTAATTCCTGCAGATCTAATTGAAGTATCAAGTTTAATTATTTCCTGACACAATGTCTTGAATACTGAATTTTTCAATAGAAAAAAATTCACAATCGGTAATTTTAATGTCATGATTCTTTGCGTTCTTCTCCTGCACTGTCAGTAAGTCTAGTAGACTAGTAAATATCGTAAGTTAATTGGCTTTATATGCTAGTAGATTGAGAAACTATATAGCTTATTTTTTATCATGAACCCATCATTCCAGGCATTTTTATAGGTGTTCGATACCCAGTGGTTATGTTTATACCATTATCTGCAATAATTCTTACAAAATTCAAGTTACTTCCTTCTGGGGGTGAAAGTGAGATTTTTTCTCCAGGATTGATAGTTTGTATTGTTTCATTTTTGATGCCATAATAAACAACAACATGAGTGACCGGTTGTTTTCCCACATTCGTTAGTATTATCCTACTATTTACAAAAAGAGATTGATCTTCTCGCATTGCGTCCACCCCCAATGAATAATCAGGACGTTGAAAATATTGAATAACTAGGTACGAAAGAAAAGAAAGAAAAATAGTTCCTGCAATACAAATAAGAATAAGATTCAGTCTTTTCAATTCAAATTAATTGAGTCCCCAAATATTTAAGTAATTTAGTAAAATCCCTGTCGGTAATGTGTAAATTGAAAATCGATTTTTTATTTGTTGTTAATTTATTGTTATTGTTACTATTCCAAATCTCCCTTTACTTCAGCTCGAGTCCTGAAAACTGGCTTTATCCCTAGGGGCTTGTAATTTCCAGTTGAACAAGAAAAACACAATTCTTTCTCATCAATACCAATTGCCTGTGCTAATGTAATGGTATCATTGTAAATTACTTTATCTGCACCGATAGTTTTTGCAATTTTTGATTCAATATTACTAACATCCTGCTCTTGATTCTGAAACGCCAAAAGTTCATCTTGTGATGGAAAATCTATTCCTGCATAGCAGGGATACTTAATTGGTGGAAAAGTAACAATGAGTGATATTTTTGATGCACCTGCTGAACGAAGGATCCTTATGATAGATTGTGAACTTGTCCCTCTGACTATGCTGTCGTCTATTACTACTACGTTTTTTCCTTTGATAACTTCCGGTATTGGAATAATACCCTTGTTAATTTCAATGCGTTCACCATGATAGGGTTCAATAAAGCTTCTCATGGACCCTTTTTTTCGATACCTGTCCTTCAATAAGCCTTCTTCAAAATGGATTCCTAGTTCTTCTGCATACCCTAAAGCCGCCGGTCTGGCCGAATCTGGAACTGGAATAACTACCTCTGCATCGTGTATTGGATATTTTCGTGCAAGAAAATGCCCCATTTTTTTTCTTGCCTCATACACATTAACTCCTTCAATAACGCTACTTGGATGTGCAAAATATGTAAATTCAAAAGCGCAGTGTGAATGATACTCACTAGCAGAAAATTGTTGTCGTTCTATTCCTTTTAAGCTAAGTTTCAATAATTCTCCTGGTTGGATATCACCGATAAGCTTACCGCCTACGGTATCGATAGCACATGATTCAGAAGATATGATATATGTATTTGATTCTTCAATATGTCCCAATACGAGGGGTCTAAATCCGCGTGTGTCACGAACCGCGTAGACCGATCCATCATCTGTCAAAAGTGTAAAACAAAAAGAGCCAATCATTTCTTCCTTTAAGACACGAAGGGCTTGAACCATATTTTCATTCTTTTCAAGATGCATCAATAATCTTTGTGCCGCCAATAAAGTATCACTCATTGTTTGAGGTGAAAAAGTGCATCCTCCAACCATATTTGATAATTCCTCCACATTAGCTATAGTCCCATTATGTGCTATGCAAAGATCTCTGATTTTTAATGGCTGTGCATTATCTAGATTACTTTTCCCTACAGTGGAATATCTGACATGACCAATAGCAGCATGAGAATTGAATTTTTTAATAATGTTTCTAAGATTTTTTGAAGCCGATACTAAACCTAAACTTTTGTAGGGAGGTTTTGAAGGTACTGCAAATCCCCAGGACTCTTGACCCCTATGCTGTAGCGCTCGCAAAGAATCAATTACGTAAGGTATAACATTATGGCCATTTAGTGAAAAAATACCAATTACGCCACAATTCTCATGAACCATTAGCGATCATTCCTTCGGGGTGGATTTAATTAAGATTTACTCCACATAAATTTGTCTTTTTCAAGTTCCATTCATGATACGATTCATTGTGTTATAGCTACGATTCAAGTCATCGAGGGGCAAATTTATTATTTCTTTACCAGAGTAGTGTAAATTTAGAATCTTGGTTCGATCAATTTTTCCTATTTCAGAAAAAACACAATTCCTACCGTTCAATGTTTTATTTACCTTATCTGGTTGCCGAGTCCCTATTATGAATCTGGAATGGGTTTCAGAAAAAAGTAAGTAATCACAACGTGAGCAATTATTTGGAATTTTTTTCAAATCGACATTTATTCCAAGTTTGCCAGATATCGCTAATTCAGCCAATGCCGTTCCAATTCCACCCTTAGAACAGTCATGCACGCAATCAACCAATCCATTTTGAATTAGATGCAATACAGCTAGGTTATTTCTTCTATCAGTTTCTAAATCTACCATTGGTACATTTCCGTACTTCGAATGCAAATGTGAGTCAAAATATTCAGAACCACCCAATTCCTCATTTGTTTGACCTAAGCTAAACAATGTATCTCCAACATTTGGAACATTAGTAGTAATATGCCATCGATCTTCAATCAATCCAATAGTGCCAATTATTGGTGATGGTTTAATTGGTGAATTCATTGTTTCATTATAAAAGCTTACTTTTCCTCCTACCACAGGGATTTTCATAAAATTACAAAAATCAATAATTGCTTTTATTGACTCCTTGAATGTCCAATATATTTGGGGATTTTCAGGACTTCCAAACTGCAGATGATCTATAATTCCAATGGGTTCTGCACCGGTACATATAACATTTCTGCAGGCTTCTGACAGACAACCTAGTGTTCCATGATACGGATCAAGATAACAGTGTTTGGAATTTCCGTCTAATTTGATTGACACAAATTTATTATCGTTGATTTTGATAACAGATGCATTAGCGCCAGGTTTTATGACAGTCCTCAATCCAACTTCATGGTCATATTGTTGGTAGACCCAATTTTTGTTACCAATATTCGGATTCGATAACATATCTAACAAAATGATATTGTAATCCCTTATTTTGTCCAAAACTATCTTCTTTTTTATTTTTTTCAGGTATTCAGGCTTCTTTGATTTTCTATTACAAAGTGGCGCATTTACCATCAGGTTACAAGAGATATTAGCTATTGCTTTACCATGAAAAAGTATGTTGAGATTATCCTGGCCATGTACTTTACCAATAATTGAATATGTAATACCATATTTGTTGAATATTTTGTCAAACGTAGATAATTTTTGCTTATTTATGATGTACACCATTCTTTCCTGTGATTCTGAAATCATTATTTCATTTGGTGATAAACCAGCTACTTTAGTATGCACGGAGGACAATTCAATTTCAAACCCTCTGTTAACCAAATGAGATAGTTCAGATAAACAACACGATAATCCTCCACCACCAAGATCCTTTATTGCATTAATACAATTATTTTTAGCTGTTTCAATTGTAGCTTCAATTATTAATTTTTCCAAAAAAGGATCAGGTATTTGAACTGCGGATCTATCTTCTTCATCAAGTAATTTTGAGGCAAAAGATGCTCCTCGAATTCCATCTTTTCCCGTGGGGTTACCAGCAAGTACTATCAGATCACCGTCATTTGCATGATTGGCAATGAGTTTATCTTTTTTACCGAGTCCTATTGCGGCTACGTCCACCAAACAATAATCTTTAAAGGCATCATCAAACTCAATATCGCCCCCGACGGTTGGTATCCCTATGCAATTGCCATAGTCTGCAATTCCTTTTACGACATTTTTGAATAACCATTTTGCCTTTGATGTTTTATTGGCTCCATTTAGTGAAGAGAATCGTAAAGCATTAAGTAAGGCAATAGGCCGTGTGCCCATTGAGATTATATCCCTTATTACTCCACCTACTCCAGTAGCGGCTCCTCCATATGGTTCAACTGCAGAGGGATGATTGTGACTTTCTATATGAACTGTAAGAACATCATCATTTCCTAAGTCCAGTACTCCTGCATCATACCCTGGACCAACGATTACCCTTTTACCACTAGATGGTAATAATTTGACATATTTTCTAGAGGACTTATATGAGCAATGTTCAGACCATTCAGCATCTATCATGTCAATTTCTAGTAAATTAGGTTTTCTACCTAATTTTTCCCGCAAATAAATATCTTCTTTTCTGGTTAGCATTTTATGTCAATAAATTCAATTCTTTATGTAATTAGATAGGAAATTTTTTAATGAAAGAAATATCAGTCCTGCATTACTTTTTGCATGGGTGGGAGAAAGGATTGTTTCTGTTGCACGTTCCGGATGGGGCATGAGTCCCATAACGTTTCCTTCTTCATTGCAAATTGCCGCAATCATTTCAGTTGATCCATTTGGATTTTGATCTTTATATTTGAAAACAATCTGATTATTTTCATAAAGATGATGGAGTTTATCATCATCTATTACGTATCTGCCTTCCCCATGTGCAATTGGGATACTTATCTCATCATTTAATCTGAGTAAATTGGTAAACGGTGTGTTAACATTCAACACTTCAATTTTTAACCACTTGCAAGAAAATTGTAATTTATCATTTCTCATTAAGGCACCGGGTAGCAATCCAGCTTCAACTAGAATTTGAAATCCATTGCAAATCCCAAGAATGGGTAATCCCTCGTCCGCTTTTTTCTTTATCGCTTCGAGTATTGGGCTTTGAGCTGCTATGACGCCTGCACGTAATCTATCTCCGTATGAAAATCCACCTGGTAATATTAGGGCGTCAAAATCATTAATAGATTTTTCCGTATGCCACACGTATTGAGCACCTAATCCTAAAACATCATTTAAGACATGATAAACATCTCGGTCACAGTTACTTCCTGGAAAAACAACTATTCCTACTTTCACTCAGAGTCCACCCTTAACTGTTTAGTACTAGTAATTTTAATTTATTTATCAAGATCAGTTAGTTAGATCCCCATTAAAATGAAAAACTTGTAAGTGTTATGCGAGCACCTAAGTTTTTATTTTGATGATTATAATAATCGAATATTGAACGATAGAGTACAGGATATAATGACAAAGAAAGTCATCTCGATAGATGAAGGAATTACAGCTTACGAAGCAGCAAAAATCATGACTGAAAAACGGATAAGCTCTCTTATCGTCGAGAGAGAAAACGTTCCTATCGGTATAATCACTGAAAGGGATTTTGTTAAGAAAATTTGTACGAAGGATCTAGTATCCTCAAAAGTTAAGGTAGGTACTATAATGTCAAAAATACAAACGTACGCCAGTCCTGACACTCCAGTAGAAGTAGCTGTGCAACGCATGGTCAATCATAAGATACGTAGATTGCCCATACTTTCAGAAGGAAAAGTAGTAGGTATCGTCACTGTTACTGATCTGGCTAGACAATTGAGAACTATATTGTTGGTAGATGGAATCTTGTCAGAAGAAACTTGAGTATAAAAGAAAAAAAGAAATGGCCATAGGCAAAATATAATAGTTACAAAGTTCATTTGTTCTGAGTATGAGAAAGTTCCTTGTATTTTTTTTAATAATTATCGCACTTGTAATTACTCTCCAAAATAATTTGATATATGCACAACCAGCAGTAAAAGATCCTAATCTTAAAGTCGAAGCCTTGGTAAGTGGCATTTCATTTCCTACCAGCATGTTATTCTTAGATAATAATAATATACTAGTTTTAGAAAAAGATGGAAATGTCAGACTCGCTAGCAATGGAGTACTTCAACCACAACCATTGCTATCAATAAATGTTGATAGTAAGAATGAACGTGGATTATTAGGAATTGAAAAAGTTGGTGAGAATATATTTTTGTATGCGACTGTAAAGGATGGGCAAGTGCAAAATAGAATATACAAATATACCTTGGGAGTAGGACCGGAACTAACAAATCAAGAGGTATTTATGGATCTTCCAGGAACCCCCGCAACTAATCATCAAGGAGGGAAATTGGCCGCAAGCAATGATGGATATCTTTATTCAGTAACTGGAGAGCTGCAACGAAATGGAAAAGATCAAAACATAGTGAATGGTCCAGATCCTGATTTTAGTGGGGCAATTTTAAAAATAAATCCAAATGATGGCTCTCCTGCTTCTGATAATCCTTTCACAAGTGACAATTCTGAAGATCCACTAAACTGGTATCAAGCTTACGGTATAAGAAATAGTTTTGGGCTTGGAATAGATCCTGTTACTGGAACCTTGTGGGATACGGAAAATGGTGAACAGGAATATGATGAAATTAATTTGGTTAGTCCCGGATTTAATAGTGGCTGGAAATTAACAATGGGACCAATTTCAGCTAGTGGAATATCTCAAAACGATTTAGTAAATTTCCCAAATTCAAATTACAAAGATCCAATACTGAGCTTCAAGGAGTCTTTTGGTATCACAGATATTGAATTTTTGAATTCTGAAAAATTAGGTATGGAATATGCAAATAACGCATTTGTAGGAGACATAGGCTTTGGTAATCTGTACAGATTTGAATTAAATGAAGAGAGAACCGACTTTAACTTAAATGAACCGGGATTGGAAGATCATGTAGTTGACAATAATGCTGAAATGGATTCAATAGTGTTTGGAGAAGGTTTTGCAGGAATAACTGATATACAGACAGGGCCTGATGGTTATCTTTATGTTCTATCTTTTGATGACGGGACAATTTACAGAATTAGTTAAGAGACCATACTAGAGAATTACCTGAAATAGCAAAATACCTAATTCATTTCTATCATTTTTACTATATCTATGAAGAATTAATTGTTGTCAATTTGAAAAATTTTTATTTTTTGTCCAGCTATAATGGCATTTAATATTTTTCTACCACTTTCAGATCTCTTGTCTATTTTGATCCTTGATTTCTTTCCGACCTGATTTGCACAAATAAATTCATCATCAATGTATAAATTTACTTTGTTACCAATTGTTGCTTCGTCTAACTTTATAACAACTCCATTACCAGACTCATTTACTTCAAAATACACTTCTTTGCCAAGTGTAGGGGTTTTCATTTCCACATCTATTCTTATGCCAAGCATATCTTCAAGTTCACTTATAGTTGTTCCACCTTTTCCAATTATTCTAGGGATTGTCTCTTTTTGCACTTTAATTCTAACTTTATTATCTGATATGATGGATATCTCTGGATTAGGATCAAAACGTCGTATTACGTCCTTTATTTTTGATTCTGCAAGTTTATAGATATTGTTTTGAGTTGTATTGTTATCTTGTTCCACGGGAACAATGACATTTTCTTCACCAAATGTATAAATCTCATATTCCGTTACTCCTGTTGAAAAATCCTTGACTTCCACAACTGGTCTGGCCAGATCAGCCTCCGTCATTTTGTATGGTACTTTGACTGTTAGTGAGATTTCATATACCTTTTTGACCATTCCCGCTTCCATAAAGATAATTGTATCTAGAATCTGCGGAATCATTCCCAATTCGATTCTCCCAATAAATCTCTGCACCGCGTCCAAGGGTTTACTTGCGTGTATTACTCCTATCATCCCGACTCCAGCTAGCTTCATATCAGAAAAAACTTGAAAGTCTCTATATCGTCTTATTTCATCAAAAATGGTATAGTCAGGACGTACAAGCAGCAAAATGTCAACAGCATTTTCGAAACTTCCCTCTAGTGGTCCATACTGAGTTACTTCTTTTGGTACCTGCAAGTCTCTAGGTGATTCAAACGTCTTTACAATCTTATTTTGCATTACATAAAATTCAGCAAGACTGCTTGCCAATGTACTCTTACCAGATCCTGGTGGCCCTGCAATAATTATTCCTTCCACATCCGATGTCAGTCGAGTTAATAATTTTTCACTCAGTCCATAGTCTTCTAATGTCAACTTTGCAATTGGTCTAACGATGGTAATTTCTTGCCCATCTGAAAAGGGTTCCTTTGTAATTGCAATTCTATATTTACCTAATTGGATAACCGTTGCGCCATCCTTGTTAATTTCCGTGAAACCTTTTTTTGATCGTGATTGTTCTAAAATTTCCTTTGTGATTTTATAAACTTCTTCTGCTGAGAGTTTATTTTCCTCCAAGCGTACAAGTTTCAAGTTGCCAGGCACACCCTTTTTTGCAAATGGACAAGTACCCTCCTTTAGATGAATACTCATTGTATTGCTATCAAAATATTTTTCAAATTGTAATTCTGAATCTTCTTTAGAGGAAGTAATATGAATTGACCTAATCCCGTGTGCCTCTGATACCAAGTGTTGAACATAATCACATGTTATCAATGTCGCATCTTTTTCTAAAGCTATATCTTTTATTATGGCGTCAATTCTTCCATGTTTGGCCAATCTAATTTCTTCAATTGTTGGCCTGGTACCAATAAATTCCAGGCTTATTTTTCTAGCTTGGCATACATCCCTTATCTTTTTTATTTCAAGTAGTCCTTGTATTCCATGTGACTTATTCGTCGATGCCTGTGCCTGCAGTTCATCAAGAACAGCTATGGGGATTATTATTTGGCTATTTGGTTCGATTTTATCTTGTATAATATCTGCAACTTTACCATCAATTATTACACTGGTATCTAAGACGAATTTATCACTCATTTATAATAAGGTATGACTTTAAGATTAATGTGTTTTTTTATGGTATTAGAAAAATTCATGGAAACAATTGGCCACATATAGTTATCACTCTTTTTATGATTCGTCAACATAAAATATGGTTTGATTGTTTCCGGTATTTGATTGTGAAAGAATAGTTAAAATCATTTTAGTAATTTTTCCTTCATCAGGTTGACGGCCATCAATATTGCCAGCCAGCAATAGGTATTGTCTTATATTTGATTTTACAACATCGCGCAATTCCTGATTAACAGTTGCATTGAAGGGTCTCAGAGCACCACGAAATATTTCTGACCTAGCCCTAACAACTCCAGAAATTTTATCACCAACAGGAGAATCTGGCCCAACAATAGTTATCGATCCCTTTGAATTCTTGAATAAAGATGGTTCAATGACTGCGCCAACTGGAGACATGCTAATTACAGATTCTCTAGTTATCAATGCAGGTACAAACAAGTAATTTTCAACCAGTTGATCCCATTGTTTTCTATCAAGGGACTTTAATCCTACGCCATAGTCATATTCACCAGTCAACAAAACCACTCCATCCAGTGTGGAGAATTTTTCGCGGACCACTTTAAAGATTCCCTTTACAGAATCTTCATTAGTTAAATCTACAGAATGGCTATGAAACTCTTTATAGTAAACCAAATCATTACTATTTCTTGTGAGGATTACCAACTGTTTTATCTTATTTACAAGCGATTTTGCAATGATTTTTGCACGTTCACGATCTTTTTCTGATGAAGAGTTTACAATCAAAACAATGACTTTATCTGAGATATTAATCTCATTTTGCTGAATGTATGTTCCAATTATTGGTCTTGTAGGGTAAAATACTCTATCATTTGGTACGATCTTGCCATTTAATAATTTGCTCATTTTGTCAGATGCTAAGATTAGCACCATTTCTGCGACTTCGTCTTGTGTAAGAAATTCCTTGTCAACTATCATTTTCTTCGTATTCAGTTGTATCTTTTCAGCAATTTCCTGCGTTTGTGATAAGAGGTTTCTGAGTGATGAAGATAGTTTGAGTTTATCATCCTTGTTTTTTATCCTTTCATTAAACAACTCATGTAAAACTACGTCCATTTCTTTATCGACAGCAGTCTGGTCTTCTCCTAAAACATTCAGTAGCCTCTGCAATATTTTTTCTATTTCGATTGATGATAATCCTGGATAGCCTCCAATACGTAAAAATTCTGCAGCTGCCTTCGGATATACCGTCTTATAGATACGATCCGAATGAACCGGACCAGGATTTGTCGCTAGTGACTGTATTCCATCAGGGACCAATTCCCAGGCAAAAGCTTCAGTTAACCTATTTTTGGCTCCTTGCGCACTGGTGTAAGGTGTTCTAAATCGATATGGCCTCTGTTCAAATCTGTTTTCTTCTGTGAAAAAAGTAGATATGGTAATTATTTTAGAACCTTTTTTCATCGATTCAATGCTTTTGAGGGTTGTCCAAAATGTACCCGTCAAATGAATCATTATACATTCCTTGAACTCGGCAAAATTTGAGTTAGTAAAAATCTTTACTGGTCCTGAAACTCCAGCATTATTAATAAGAATGTCGACATGTCCTATCTCCTTTGAAATGGTATTGAACATGTTCGTTATCGCTGCTTCATCAGAAACGTCAACACCAGGAAATATCTTTATTTTTCCTTGGGTACCTGAGTCGGCTATTATATTTTTTAAAGCAGATTGTGTTTCTTCTAGGGGTTCTTTTCTTCTTCCAAGCAAAATTATACTTGCTCCATTCCCAGCAAATTTTTTTGCAATTGCTTGTCCTATTCCAGTGCCACTACCGGTGACTACCACAACTTTATTAGCAAATTCGGAGTCCTTATTCAACTGCAACTCCTTCCTGCTTAGGCATAGGTTGATGGCATAATTAATACACTATTAAATATAGCGAGGCTCGGAATATTCGGATAAAAAATCACAAATCTTGCTAATTTACAGTAAATCATAGATTTTTCACACAATTTATTTGTCAGTGCAAAAATTACAAAATACATGAATGATGAAATACATGCAATTGTAAATTCCGATAATATTCATGATGAGAATGATTCTGAAAGCATCACGATTTCAAGCCTGAATGAAATATTTGCTTCACAAATGAACAAAAGAGGGGTGACAGTTGAGACAGTCCCGATAGGTTCATTGAACTTGGAGTTTGAAGAATATTATAATAATGATATAGGTTCTACTCCTCGCATTATAACCAATCGTGGATGCATAAAGATAAAAAATAAAGAAATAAGCATGATCCAAATCATTCAAAGAAACTAAAAATGGTTCTTATTTACCATTGTTTTTCTATTTATAGCTTTTCTATCAGCGGATCGAATTTATTATCTCGACCTATTGAGCAATGCTCTGCTTTACGCTTATAATAAATCACACGGAAGCACTCGAATATGATCGGGTAAGCCCTTTAGGCCCTCCACCAATCAAAACTAAGAAAATAAACCCTTCGAGGTTTTATTGATGTGATCGCTAGAATAAATTGCTTCTTTACAGTAGTGGCCAACCTGCCAGCCAATACTATTCCAGTAGCTGTAATGTCTTGCTGATTATCCACAACCTGCACCAAATATGGCGCATGGTCAATCCCTGGACCGTGCTCATATACGGCAAAATCGCAACCAAACTTAATGCCGGGAGAGACAACATACCCAACATCTCTTAATTTCTTGAATACTAGATACTTGATGTCAAAATCTACATATTGTTTTCTGCAAATTTCTTTCAATTCTTTTAAAATTATTTTTTCCCCATTGACTTTATTTACTGTAAGTAATCTTGATCCAACGAGATAGCACCCTTCAATTAAATCAAGAATAAGAGGAGTATCAAAGTCGATTCCCTTTGGTTTGTATATCCCAAGGGGTTTCCCATAATAGCCAAGAGAAAAAATCGATCTTGAATCTTCAATATCCCAAATGATTATTCTGCTCTCTACAAGCGTACCCGAATAAGTAACCATTACATACTCAGAGCTAGTATTGTAAGAGAGTCTGATGCGGCCTGACATTTATCTGCCATTCCTTCTATCCCCTCTACTGCGTCCTTAACTAAAAAAAGATCTTTAGTATTTGGAATTTCATTCAGGGCCTTTATTACAACTTTTCTATAAGAATTGTCAACCTTTCTTTCAATGCTTTGTACTTCTTGTGCAAGTTCAATAGTACTCGAAGGGTTTATGCTAAGTGCACGGGCCATTTCGTTTAACTTAAAAATTGCCTCTACAACCATATTGATGAGTTCACTAATATCCTCATCAAATTTCCCTTTTTTCAACGTGGTTATTTTAATATTTGAAAGTCTAAACGCAATTCCAGTGATATACCCAGCTATGTCATCAATTATGTAGGCTGTTCTTAAAACATCTTCTCTATAAACCATAAGACTTCCAGTATCAGAAATTTCCCTGGTCATCTTTCTCCTAAGATTTTCAACTTCTTCACCGGCGTTTTTCATTCTAACTAGAGATAATTCGGTCTCTTTGTTGACTCCCTTTATGATAGAATCAGTAAGTGATGATAGATCTCTCGCAGCATTTAGAATGTGAGTAATTTCATCGTGTAAAACTGCCAAGGCCTTTCTTTTGGCCTGTACTTCTAGCTCTCCATTATACATATGCTGACTAGAAGCGTCTTGACATTTTTAATCGTTTTTAAATTATTTTGTTGCCTTACAAATTAAAGATAACCAATTTTTGTTTGATAAAATAAACTTTAGAAATAAAGTATTCAACGACGAAGGAATGGGTGTTTGGGATACTATTAACTCGTCCTATTTGCCCACGTTACTACAGTAAATGTGCTTATTGCAGATCCGATCATTCCAGCTATCAGTGCACCTATTACTGCCTGATTAACAAATTTTGGCGTCGATGTAGCAAACCATTCTGCTATTCCAGGTAGCAAAAGATATCCTGCAAAGCCAATACCAAAACCTATTAACCAAAATATGAAAACTCCAAATCCTCTAGAAAATTCTTCTCATCTCCATGAAGTTTATTTCTATCAACATCATCACACTTTCGTAATTCATGCCAATTTTTGTAAAAAATGTATTAAATTATGAATGTCAAAAAATGTGTATTTCATGCATCATTGATTTAATGTATCGTATAGAATATCAATAAATACTTGAGGATATCAAGGAAATGTGATTATTAAGAAATATATTTTAGGAAATTCAAACTTATTTAACCGGATATTTTAGATACTAAAGTAATTGAGACTTATATTGTTAGGTTTTGGAGTGGTTGGCCAGAGCTTTGTAAAATTATTATTATCTCACTCGACAGATCTGTATAATGATTATGGTATAAAACCCAAAGTAGTCGCATGTGCTGATCATAAAGGAATAGTATCTTGCAATCAAGGTCTAGATCTGGACAGATTGCTTAATGTCAAAAAGAAGAAGAGATCAGTTATTCAATATGGATCCAATACAGATACATCTGGAATATTAGATGTAATTGAAAACATAGATGCCGAAGTAGTAATTGAACTAACCCCAACCAATATTACAAACGGTGAACCAGGAAAAACACACATTATGGCAGCCATGAAGTCTGGCAAAAACGTTATAACCGTAAACAAGGGACCACTTGCATTAGAGTTTCCTTCATTGATGGAATTGGCAGAATATAATAGGATTGCTTTTAAATTTAGTGGAACTGTTGGTGGTGGGACCCCAATACTAGAATTTGCCAAAAGATGTTTGAGAGGAGATAGAATCATATCATTTGAAGGGATTCTTAACGGAACAACAAATTATATCCTGAGCAAAATGTATGAGGGATTGAATTTTACTCAAGCCCTTAGGGACGCTTCAGAAAAAGGATATGCTGAAAAAGATTCAACACTTGATATCGAGGGATATGATGCTGTTGCGAAATTAGTAATTGCATCAAACTTGGTAATGAACATGAAATCAAGAATGAGTGATGTAGTGAGAACAGGCATTAGAGATGTACAACCCACCCGGGTTATGAATGAGCGAAAAAAGGGCAACGCAATAAAATTAATTGCAAGTTGTGATGGTAAAAATCTAGTCGTAAAACCCAAGCCAGTTTCTACTAAAGATCCAATTTGTGTAGATGGTATTCTCAATGCGGTTACTTTTACCTGCCAACATTCAGGTCAACAAACAATTATTGGCAAGGGAGCTGGTGGAATGGAAACAGCAAGCTCAATCTTGCGAGATTTAATAGATATTAGAAATATGATTCGATCATAAAAAGTTGATTCAATTTTTCAGGATTTTATAGTTGTTAAACAATTACTTACTATATTTTGGTAACAAATATTGAACACCATTATTATGGGGTTCGTGATGCAATGGCGATTATCATTCAATTGAAGGCAATTCGATTGATTGCACATTATCTTGCTACTGATTCTTGAAAAGTTATCATGCCAATAATATCTATTGCCTATATTCGGATATACACATGATGCCATGAATGCAATGAGAATTAATGTAATGGGGCAATTACGGATAAGAAATCTCCTACAAGGATTGCAACTTGTCCAGAACTGAATTAATCATTAAAAGATCATCGGATAAAAATCTCCTCTTTTGTAAAAGTCTATATTTCAAAATGCGTCTATAACTTGAAGAATATTTCTTCTCCAGTTTACCTATATTCCATTCCTTTATATCCCTGATAAACTCTCTTTCTTTTACACCTATACTAGAAGGCAAATTATCTCCAATAAACTAACATTCTAAGCACTTTATTACGCTTATGTATGGTTGAAACTAAATGTAATTACGTAAACACGTAACATAGTAATCTATTGCTACCATTGTATCTGTTAAGTTGGAGAAGGAATAGTCGTCCGAAGGAATTCAGGTATTTTCATGTTACAAGATTGCCCTTATATATTTGCATGAAAGAGATATGGAATTGAAGAAGAATGAAAAATCTGTGATTCCTAACTAAACACATTAACAATTAATATAAATTAACAAAGAATGTAAATAGGTGAAAATAATTTATACATTTCATTCATTTCAATAGAGCAATGAAATACTCGTTAAATTAGAGTTGAGAATAGCTTAAGTTTTACTTGCAGATTCCTTTGAACTATATCCCCTAAAAACATCACCCACTTTCATTACACGCCTTATAACAGCAGCAGGTGTAGAAGTAGTGTTCCAACCTGTAGGTACAAACTCACTTGGAGTCTCAAGTGCAGCAGACTCTGTAACAACACGTACTGAAGGGTTTCAAGTAGTGGCACTGACCTAAACTCCGAAAAATATACCGTTGCGAATACTAATACTAGGTAAGGGAAACAGTAAATGGTAACACTGCAAACAGCTGGACTTCTATATCAGAGCTTGATATATTTGGCTCATCATCTTCATTATCGAACGGGTACAAATATGGTCCTATCCTATCTCTTGGGCCTAATTGATGATAAGTTAAATAATCTTCGTATCTATAATTACATATGAGTAAAGATAGTGATCCATTAAGTAAACTCATTAGAGAAAATATTGAAATGGCTTCCAATCAAATCAAACACAATGTAGAAATGGCTTCCAATCAAATCAAACACAATGTAGAAATGGCTTCCAATCAAATCAAACACAATGTAGAAATGGGAACGACAATGACTAACTCTTTCATTAAAATGAGCGGAACTCTAAGTAAGGAAGCAAACATTGCATTTGAAAACGCGAGAAAAGAGATGATGGCTTCAGCCGAGAGGATGAGAAATGAGATGATGGCTTCAGCCGAGAGGATGAGAAAAGAGACTATGGTTTCCGCAGAGAAAATGAAAGATACTTTTCGACCAACTCGGCGAAACAAATCTTGATACCACATAAAAAAATGCCATTGATTAATCACGATTCATGAGTATCTTGTCAATTCATAATATTGTCACTATGAAATATTGACAATTACATACTTCGAAAATTTCGACAACTATTACAGTTTAATGTCTCATGGTATGAACCGGCTTGACCGAATTTTGTGTCTCGGGGGGATTTTTGCTTTTGGGTCAACAAACTATAAAAGTATTTATGGACTAAAATAAAGTGCATTTAATCAAAACGAAGTAGGTTTGCCTTGAGTTTTTCGAATTGTCGCAAACAAAGCATTTTCACATGAATAAATTTTAGAATTTGAATAAAAATTAAATTATATAACTTCTATTTATCAGTAATATTGACCCAGGTTATAACTAGAGATATAAGGAAATTACGTTCGGAATTTCACAAAGTTAGAAATACCACTTCATTTATTTTTGAACCGATATCAGTAGAAGATGCGGTAATGCAATCAGACCCATTTGGCAGTACGCCAAACTGGCATATTGCTCATGTGACCTGGTTTTTTCAGAAGATTCTTGAAAAATACGAACATGACATAGAGGGTAATTCTATAAATACTGATTATCTCAATTCGTATTATCAACGATATAGCAAGATCTTGCCGAAAACGGATAGAGGAAAATTTCCAAGACCTAAAGTTTCGGAGACGCTGAAATATAGATCTTTGATTGAAGAGATGTTTCTAAAATTTTTAGATAACATCGAAAAGAATAACTCTTTAACACGTAATTTAGCATATGATATAGAATTAGCAAATCAGCATGAAATGCAACACCAGGAGCTTCTGGTATATGATCTTCAACATTATTTCCAAAGATTTGATGATCCACATGATAACTATGAACCAAAAATCACAAAAAGTACCAATTCAATGACTGATAATCCCCATATCGATCAAGGGATGGTAAAAGTAACTGGGGGACTGTATGAACTTGGATTTTCCGGCGATGGTTTTTGTTATGACAATGAAATTCCAGAACATAAAGCGTATCTAAACCCATATGAAATTGACAAGTACCCAATCACAAATAAGGAATTTATCAACTTTATACATGCTGGGGGATATCAAGATTATAAATTTTGGTTATCGGATGGTTGGGATTTAGTAAGAGAAAATGAATGGAAAGCTCCATTATATTGGCAAAAAATAGATGGAGAGTGGTACAAAAAGGATTTCAGAGGTCTAAATAAGGTCTTTCCAAATGAACCAGTCACAAATGTAAGTTATTATGAAGCGGATGCATATTCAAAATGGACTGGAAAAAGATTACCAACCGAAGCAGAATGGGAAAAAGCGGCTAGCTGGGATGATGATTTAAAAAGAAAGACCACCTATCCATGGGGTGATGATTTGCCATCAGACCTTGCTGCAAATTTGTTAGAATCATTGAGATGGGCACCTTCTCCAATTGGATCTTATCCTCAAGGGAAAAGTCATTACGGCTGTCACCAAATGATAGGGGACATTTGGGAATGGACATCTTCTGAGTATGTATTGTATCCTGGATTTAGATCGAAATTTTTAGAATATACTGACAAGTGGGCAATCAATCAAAAGGTATTACGTGGGGGGTCGTTTGCAACTCCAAGGACTCAAATTAGAAATAGCTATAGAAATTATTTCAAACCGCACGAAAGAATTCCATTTTCAGGATTTCGTTGTGCCAGAGACCTTCTTTAATAAAATTAAAGTGTATTGTTTCTTCCGATCTGTAAAACTTTGAATCATCTCAAGACCCGCATTTTTAACTAGTTCGTTGAGATTATTTTGGGAATATTTGTATGAATTTTCGGTATGAATCGTTTCGCCTTTTTTGAAATGAAATGTTTTTTTAGTTGCTCCTACTCTTACTTCTTGGTCCAACTTTGATTCCAAATGCATCTCAATTCTATGCTTATGAATATTGTAAAATGACTTGTGTTCAAAAGAAGATAGTTTAAACTCTCCATCAAGTTCTCTATTAATTCTTGATAATATATTTAAATTAAATTTTGCAGTTAAACCCTTCTTGTCATTATATGCCTTGTCCAAAATTCTTTTATCTTTTTCTAAATCGATACCAATCAATAGTGCATCTTCTTGTCTAATGTAACTCTTTAAAGAATAAAGAAAATTTTTTGCTTCTTTCGGATGAAAATTTCCAATACTTGAACCCAAAAATATTATTAATTTATTCTTGGGAATGTTATTTTTCATTTTCATAAAATCATTAATTTTCGTTAGACCTGAAACATAATCTGAACAAATTCCAAAAATTTCTAAATTCACGTATTCTTTGGATAAATCTTTTAATGATTTTTTTAACGTTTTTAATGAAACATCTATTGGAAAATAACAGACTTTTCTCAAGTTTGCAAGAATTGGTTTTAGCAAGATTCTAGTTTTTAAAGAATTTCCATTGCCCAATTCTATAATGCTTATTTGCTTCTCTCCAAGTTTATCCATGATCTCATCCACGGATCTTTTCAAAATTAGTGATTCACTTCGATTAAGATAATATTCCGGTTGGTCGCATATTTCTTCAAATAATTTTGATCCTTTTTTATCATAAAAAAATTTAGGTGAAATATGTTTTTGTTTATCAGCTAGTCCTTTTTCAACGTCCTTTACAAATTCATTGTTTATAATGAAATGTTCACTGTTGTGAATTAGCAACCTATTGATAAATACCACCTTAAAATATATGAATCATGAGATTCAAGATCATATAACTTAATTTCTCAATTTTTAGATAATTTTTTTAGATAATCCAGACCATATTTTATTTCATTTTTGTAATCAATATGCTGAACAGTAGGCTCGAAGGTAAGAAATTTCATATATTTTATATTCTTTAGTGCTGCAATTATGCTCTCAAAATCTATATGGGCCAAACCAGGCATTTTCCTATTGTTATCTGATATATGAACATGTTTTAACATTGTATTAGATTTTATGATGGCATCATATATTGAATCTTCCTCTATGTTCATATGGAAAGTATCTAACAAAATTCCAACATTTTCTTGTTCGACAAGTTCAACAATATATTTTGCATCTTCAGAGTTTGTGCAAATAGGCGTGCTGTAACGATTTAATGGTTCTATGAGCAGATCCACATTGTAATTTCTAGCATACTTTGCTAATTCTCGTAAGGGATCTATCAGGGCAGAAATCAATTTTCTTTTATCTTCTCGCAATAGACCATTGTGATTGCCATCAAAAATTATGGGTGAATCACTAAACAAACATATGTTAAATGTCCTACCACCCAATGAATGGCAAAGAGAAATGCATTTTTTTACATAATCTTGAGCGGCTAATAATGAATCACTCTCATTAGTAACTAATTTGCGAGATTTGTAATTACTACTGCTCATACCCCACATACCGGATATTCCAGAAACATCCATTGAGAGCGAATCAAGTATATGAGAAATACTTTTCACATCGATTAAATCGGGCTCACCATAAACTTCTACAGTATCAAAACCTTGATATTTCAAATTTTCAAGGGTTTTTTCTACAGGCTCCAAATTTTTAAAAGATGATAACGTTATGGAGTATTTCCACGACATGATTATCGCATCCTATGTTATAATAGCTTCCTAAGATATTTGCCGATGGTAACAATATCTAAATTGCCACTATTATTTGCTTCCGAAATATTTTTCTTATTTGAAACATAAACTGGAAATATAGAATCATCTTGTGATGGCAATCTTCCGTGGGAACCTCTAACCAATTTACCATCTAAAGGTATAGATTTTGTATTTGGATCAAAAAATAATTCAACAGGGTCATAACCGGGTTTTCTATGAATATCAACTTTCTTTGCAAAACTTGGAGATTTAACCGGATCAAACCACCAGTAATAGCTAAACCATCTATCCTTATTTGACACTACTATTAAATCCCCGCTCCTCGGATGATTTATTCTTAGTTGTTGCTTCAACTCATTATCCAGTAATATGTCTATGCCTTTTATTCCTTCTAAAATTTTTCTTACTGAATTTGCGTAATTTTCTTTAATGTAAATGTGTGCTACCTGGTGGTCGACCATTGCAAACGCCTTGCTATATTCAAGGTCCAAATATTCTTTCTCTTCAATTTCTCTTACACAAAGAAGATCATTTTCCCTAAAAACAGTATTTAATGAAATGTCAGAATCAACATTTGTAAATCCATACTCTGAAAAAATTATAAATTGTGTATCTTCTAATATTCCAATATCAGTTGCTTTCTTGACAAGTCTGCCTACCAAATCATCAACAAATTTTAGATCCTCTTTTAAATTGTTGTAGGATGTTCCATTTTTTTGGAAAGCATAATCTAAATGAGGAATATATGTAAATAGGAAGTTAGGCCTCTCATTTTCTAATATGAATTCTGTTGCCAGTTCTATCCATTCGCTTGATTTTTTAGAGACAAATGGACCCCAGTACCAGGACAAATCAAATTTTCCTATTTTTTGGAATAATTTTTCATAGAATCCTGGGGGTTTACTATAACACCACATAATCATCCGATCATCCATATGTAATGGACGTGGAGTCAATACAACATCAGCATTAGAATACATCGTATTTTGCCAAAACAAAACGGCTGTTTTAGCGTCAATACCCCGCATTTTAACTGTATCCCAAATTCTATCGGCTTCAACCAAGTTGCTTGATTGTTCCCAAAAAGAAACTGAACAGTTTTGTCTATCATATAAGCCATTTGAAACAATTCCATGTGTGTCTGGAAAAGAACCGGATAAAAAACTGCTTTGTACAGTACATGTTACCGCAGGAAATACCGTTTCTAATTTTTTTGCTTCTCCAGTTTGTGAAATACTGAATATATTTGGTGTTAGTTTTTCAGAAATGTGTTTTTTTTCTAAACCTACAATGTCGATAACTAGTATATGTTTAGCCATTAGAGTAATGGAATACTCCAAGAATTTATTTCTAATTATTTTTTCTCATGTCATGTACATTTTTTTTGCAAAAACTAGCAATGGAGCTAACAGTACCAACACAATTAGTCCTATCTCTATTCCTCTTATTCCACTCAAAAAAGTCGAGTCCAGGACAATAATTGATAAAATCATGTTTTGAATAATCTGTTGTATACCTAAGGAGTCTTTTTTATGAATTTTATGGAATGTCATAGTCATGATAAATGAAAACAGTGCAAGAATGACTAGTGAATCATATTTGAAAAATCCCGTCAATGTAAATAAAATAATTGAAGAAATAATCATGGCAATTACGGCGGGGGTTAAAAATAATTTTACATTATTTGAAAAACCAAGAATTTCATTTCGACTCATATATCCTATTAACGAGACATAAACGAAGGTTATTGTCAGCACGAATGTTAGAATAACAAATTGAGGGTTACTACTTGCGCTATTAATATTCACACTGACTCCCAGCATTATATTCATGACCCTTGCAGAGGCGATAGTAAACGGGCCGGCCCATGTGTTCTTTAAATATTTATCATATCCAAAAATGATAGCAAATAAAATTGATGATATAACAAGTGTGGGTATACCCACTATTAAAGACAAAGTAAGTGCCAAGAATGAAAATATGGTAACAAGAGCAATTGCAATTTTTCTAGAAATTTTCCCTGATGGAAGAGGTCTGTACGGTCTTTCTTTCTTATCAATATTAAAATCACAAAGATCATTAAGTATGATTCCAACACAGTAATGCAAAATCGAAATAGTTACTAGCAACAGTACTTGTACATAAGTTGTCTGTGTCAGTGTCGAGACTATGACAAAACCAACCAAGATGTTCGAAGGGAGTGTAAATAAATTTGGCAATCTGACTAAAATCAGATAATCTCTAAAATTGGGTTTTTTCATACGTGTCACTGAAAATAAATTGAACAAATAAATAAATGAAAAGTCATTGGATTATGCAAAACTGCAAGTATCATTTCTTAACTAAAGATAGTCAAGTGATTTAATAAACTTCATTGCGTTCTTTGCTGCATTTATCGGACATTCCTGATATGGATATAGTTCTATTGTTGTAAAACCTTCATATCCAATATCCTTCAGTGATTTAAAGACAGACTCAATATCTATTGCACCTTCTCCGAGCATAAGGTGATGATGAGTCCTGTCTGCAGCTATATCCTCCAAATGCACATGTCGAACATATTCAGATAATTTGTAAATGACCTGGGATGGATCTTCGCCCACACAGAAAAAATGGCCTATATCAAAATTCAATCCAATATGTTTTGAATCAAAATTTTTGATAAACTTGATAAACTGTTCGGAATTTTCAATTAATAGGCCTGGCTCTGGTTCAACAAGTACAGTAACATTTTCGTCTTCTGCAGTCTTTAATACTTCATTTATTCCATTTTCAAAGATTCTCAATAGTTCATTTTCACTCAATCCTTGACTATTAACTGGTCCTCCTGGTTCCGTGGATATATTACTAACTCCAAGTTTTCGAGCTAATTTTATGCAGTCTAAAGTGTGATCAATCCGCATTTTACGGGATTCAATGTCATTTTCAATCCATGAGGGATGATGAGTATCTCCTATTGCAAAGAGTGTAAAGGCATTTAGATTGGAAATACTTATTTTTAACTTTGAGAGCAATAGCTTTAGCTCATTGATATCAGAATTGGTAAGATTTTTGGGGTATGCATGTGGTATATCACAAAGTATTTCAATTCCATTGTAGCCGATTTTAGATAGAATATTTATTGTGTCATTTAAGGAAAATTTTTTGAATGCGTTTGTACTAAATGCAAATTCCATTCCTGTTTGTTATGGTCTCCAAAGAAATTTAGAAGACTGTTTAAAGAATTCGTATGCATTGTAAAATGTTACTTTTTCGATATCATTCTTACTGAATCCTCTTTTTTTCATTTCCCTTGCTACTAAAGGTACGCTTAATGGATCAGATATTCCCCAATCAGCCGAGCTATTTATCATAATTTTATCTACACCATTTTTTTCAATTATATCAATTGCTCTTGTTGGAGAGAGTTTTGTTATTGGATAAACAGTTAACCCCGCCCAGCATCCTAGCTCCAATGTTTTTTGGATGGTCTCTTCTGTATTATGATCAATTAGAATCTTATTTGGTAGCTCCAAGAGGTTCTTCTTTATAAGAACAGATTTCGTACGTTCAATTCCATCTTTTTTGTTAACATGAGGAAGATGAATCATTGTAAGCATCCTTTTCTCTAGTGCAATATCCAACTGCAGTTGAAATAGTTCATCCTCCAGATCATTAATCAAATTATACCCAATTTCGCCAATTGCTACAACTCTTTCTCTATCCAGATATTTTGACAGAGCTTTCAGTGCATCTAAAGCAAGCGGTCTTATGGCAGATTCCTTTGGATTTACTGATAAACAGACGTATTGATCAATAGTAAATTCTCTTGATCTTTCTGTTTCAAACGATATCATGTGTTCCCAATAATCTTCAAAAGTACCAACCGAAGTCCTTGGACTACCTAGCCAAAAAGAAGGTTGGACAATAACTTCGATACCTGCCTTTGACATTAACTCGTAATCGTCAGTAGTTCTAGAATACATATGTATGTGTGGATCAAAAAAACGTCCCAAAATTATTCACTCATATTGAAAAGAATCCTTTTTTATATTTGTCTTGTGTCCAGGAAATCCTAGGCTGGACATACTCAAGTGACGGCTTTTAAAACATGCATTCACTATTTGTTGTGTAATTTAGATTAAATTACCATAATTCAAATTAATTAGATATCATTGAATCTTAATGATAAAAACTATAAACTTTCTGTTCAATTAGATAAAATACATCTTCGCAATCCGACCATGCTTGCTTCAGGCATTTTGGGTATATCTCAAAGTATCTTTGAACGATTGTATGATGAAAATATAGGTGCTGTTGTGACTAAATCAATCAGTGTAAATCCAATGAAAGGCTATCCCAATCCAACAATAATTCCTTTGGGTGGGGGCAGTTATCTCAATGCCGTAGGATTATCAAATCCCGGTGTAGCTGCTTTTTCAAAGGAATTGTCTGAAAATAGAAATATTCCAATAATGATTAGCCTTGTTGGTTCCTCAGAAAAGGAATTTTCAAAGATGGTCAAGGTCTTCGATTCACTCAAGATTATAGGCTATGAGATCAATCTCTCTTGTCCACATGTATCTAAAATGGGTATGGAACTTGGTGATGATCCGGAAGCGGTTAACAAGATTGTTAGGGCGGTCAGAATAAATACCAATAAACCAATCTCCGTTAAAGTAGGGGTTGGTTCTATTGATGTTGTTGAACTTGCAAGGGTGGCAATTGAGGCTGGTGCTAATATAATTACTGCTATAAACACTTTGAGGGCAATGAGTATTGATATTGAAACAATGATGCCGGTATTAAGTAATCTCATTGGGGGACTATCCGGTAATGCAATAAAGCCAATAGGAATAAGATGTGTTTATGAAATCTCAAAAAAATTGCAGGTACCAGTAATAGGATGTGGCGGTGTTTCATCGTGGCAAGATGTCATAGAATACCTGATTGCGGGGGCATCAGCTGTTCAAATTGGTAGCATTTTGGGATCTTCTGGACCAAAAATTTTCAATCATATCACCAAAGATTTAAAAAAATATGTTGAAAAGAAAGGACTAAGAAATATTAGCGAGTTAATAGGAATTGCGCACAAATATCAATAAAAGAAGAATTGTTCAGATTGAGGAAACTATTGCTGAAACACCAACTGTTAAAACATTAGTATTCAAAGATAGTTTGAGCTATTCTGCTAAACCAGGACAATTTTTAATGATATGGATACCACGCATTGAAGAAATACCTATGAGTGTGATGATAAATTCCAAAGATGGTTATGCCGCAGTTACAATTAGAAAATTTGGATTTGGTTCAACTGCTTTGTTTGAGAGAAAAAAAGGTGATTTAATTGGTTTACGTGGACCATATGGCAAGAAATTCACAATAAGAAAAGATTATAAAAAAATCTTGATTATCGGAGGTGGAACAGGGTTAGTCCCACTGTTAAGATTGGCCTCCTACATAAGTAAGAAAAAAATTAAAAGCACCATAGTCATGGGTGCAAGAACAAAAGAAGAAGTTTTCTTTGAGAAACTAACGAGGAAAATAATAGATGAAACTGGTTCTTTACTTATTGTTTGTACAGATGATGGCAGTTATGGAATTAAGGGAAGTACCGTCAGAGTAATGAGTAAATTAGTAAGAGATGATACTTTTGATTGTGTATATACATGCGGCCCTGAGTTAATGATGAAACGAGTTGTTGAGTTATCCAATCAAAATTCATTACCTGTTCAAGCAAGTCTGGAACGATACATGAAATGTGGAATAGGCATTTGCGGCAGTTGTTGTCTTGATAGTTCACTTGTATGTCAGGATGGTACGGTATTTAATGAAAAGCAACTCTCAACGATGCTAGATTTTGGTATCTCCTATAGAGATAAAGATGGACAAAAAGTTAATTATGCTTGAAAACTTGGATTCCTATTTTTTTTAGTATTAGAAAAAATTATTTTTATTATTGCTATGTGAGAATATTGTTCATCTTGTCAATATTTATCAATCTTTGAAATAGTCATACTTATCTACTTAGTTTTTATCTATATGTTTAATTAGATTCATGTTCTAAAATGAAGAATCGCTCAGAAATTGAAATAATGGCTGCCATCCTTAATGCGGCAGTTTCAAATTGGGAATACAAAACAACAATAATGATTAATGCTGGTGTATCCCATTCTCAATTAACACGTTATTTAATGACTGCTGTTGATAAGAAATTAGTGGAATATTCTGAGATTACCGGATTATACAGAACTGCAGAAGCAGGATTAATTTTCATAAAGAAACATGAGGAGATGTGTCGGATTTTTCCAGCCATTTCTGATTTACCTGAAGTATCACACAATGATTATGTCATAAAAGAATCAGTAAACGAGTAAAATGATTTTTCGTATTTTGCAAATTCACATATCTGGATAAGTATTAGTAAATAATCATTGAATCAAGTTTCATCCATAATTAGAATTTTCATTTCATCTTTTCTACTGTATAGTAATCAAATCATCTACTTATTTCTCAAATTGGCTGTGTAATTTAAATTTCAATTTACCTGCTATAAATCAACTTAATTTATTTTTACATTATTTATTTTTGATTTATTATTTCATCTTTGCCAATTTTGAATCTATGTAGTCAGCAAATTCAGAATGCTTAAACAATGAGTGGAATTTGATATTATTTTCATCAAGCAAGTTTTCTTTTGCTTCTCTGTCTATCACACTCATGATGTTTATATTGTAAATTTCTTGATTACGTAACGCATACATCGCATCCAATACACTCTTTCCAGTAGTTATCACATCGTCAACAATTATTACCGGTTCTTTGACTATTCCCTCAATCATTTTTTCAAGACCATATATCTTCGCACTCTTTCTAACAAAAAAGCTAGATATTCTGTTTTTTGATTCTAATTGATTGCTTGAATAGACTATCGTCGTTGCGATAGCGATTGCTCCTAATTCAAGTCCTCCTACTGATCGTGTTTTGGGCTCAATATTTAGTATCTCTATAAGCATTAATTCACCAATCAGAGCTGCACCCTCAGGATCACTTACAATTGATTTAATATCATAATAGAAATGACTTTTTCTGTTGCTAGATAAAGTTACATCCTTTATAACAATCCCTCTTTCCTTTATGATTTCTTTAAGTCGCATGCGTTTTTCATCAATCTTGAGATCCAAACTTAAATTGCCTTCACATCTTGTATATCTTAATTAATAAAAATCTAACCTTGACTATAACCTGACATTCAATCATTCATCAATTATCTCATATTCTGTTTAGAATCATATTTGATAACATATTTTTCAACCTAGAGTTTATTGTATCAAGATCATCAAAATTATATATTAAAGATAATAAATAATTCAAATAATTAATGTCTAAAAATATCCAGACAGCATTGAATGATTGGCATACCAATGTTGTCAGCCATATGACAATCAATGATCCTTCAAAATTAGCAGAATATGCATTACACATTTCGCGTATAGTAGCATACGATCATTTGATAATAAAAGATGAATTATTAAAAATTGATGAAATCGGTAAGGAGATCAATAAATCAATGAAAAATTATTCAGAATCTAGGCCTACTAAATTAATCGAAAAAATAAATCATCAATTGTACAAAATTGAAAATTTTAAAGGAAATCGAGACGATTATTATAACCCATCAAATAGTTTGCTCAATATAGTTGTAAAAAGAAAAACAGGAAATCCTTTAACATTGTCAATACTATATATCCAATTGGCGCATTCACTAAACTTTAGACTTTATCCTGTGAACTTTCCGTCCCACTTTATGGTAAAACATGTTTTAGATGATGAGGAAAATGAAATAATTATTGATCCATTCAACGAAGGAAGAATAATGGATGATTACTCTCTGAAGGAATTACTGGATCATTTTTATCCAAAAATGAACATTGCTTTGACCAGAAAATTGGTCGATAGGGCATCAAACCCTGATGTCATAACAAGAATGTTGAATAATCTAAAAACAAGCTTTTTTGAATGCCAGGATTTGGACAATGCCGAACTTGTGAACGAAATGATTTTGGATATTAATAGTGAGGATCAACATAGCCTAAGAGATAAAGGAATGGTATTTCTACATAAAAAAAATTACAAACAGGCATTAGAATTTTTTAATTCATATTTGGAGAAATTTCCAGAAGCCAATGATGCAGACACCATTTTAGAATTGATCAGGAGAATCAAAACTAGCGAATTGTGAACGATATTATTGTACGCAGATTTGATTTCAAAAATGATATATTTGTGAATTTCTGATTGATTGAATTGTTTTGACAGTCGAGTCAGAGTCGTTAGAATCAATCTTCAGTCATGGGGCAAGAAAAATAGTAGTTTGTAAGAATAATATTGACTTAAGTAAAAAAAGTGATAATACAATCTTCATACTATTTGTGGAAGAATCACAAGGTTCTGCTGGAGGGAGAATAGGGGGAGCAGGGTTTAGAAGGATAAGCGGAATTAGCTGTTTTGTTATTTCTAATTGCACAGAAGAAAAAATATTCGAAACTCAAGATAATGATGTTATTACAAACTTTGAAATACCCATGAGTGCAGTAGCTATGGACATTGGATTATCAAATGGAAGTCCTAAAGTAATTCAGGGCATTGTGGACGAAGAACTAGTAAATGCATATCTAAAATTGATACATTAGATGGTAGGAAGGATACATTATCATTTTTGTAAGCGATGATATCTAGCACAATTTAAGTTCGCAACGGCCAAAATATTTTGGTTAATCCAATTGCCATTGACGCTACCATTATTTCATGTTGAAAAGATGTGAATTATTTTTCCCCTTGTGTTCGTCTTAGATTATATCCATTATTCATAGTATAAATTGGGATTTCAATCAGTAACTTCAAACTTGATTACTCATGATAAGTCTGTAGCAGTGTTTGATTCTGGATTAGGATCACTTTCCGTTATAAGAGGAATCAGGAGTCAGATTTCAAAAGAAAATATTATTTATTTTGCAGACAAAAAAAATTTTCCTTACGGTAAAAAATCTGTTGATGAACTTGAGCAAATAATGGGAGAAACGGTCAAGATTCTATCAAATTTTTCCCCAAAAATAATTGTTGTTGCTTCTATTACCCCTTCAATTCAAATATTAAGCAAGATAAAGTCGATGAGTTCTATCCCAATCTTAGGCGTAACAATTCCCTTAAAGGAAGCGTCAAAAATTACAAAAAAGAAACATATCGGAATTTTAGGCACTAAGTCGACCATAAAAAGTAGACATCTTGAAGAACAAATTAAATCAGAAGTTCCTCAAGACATATTTGTTACTAGATTTGACGCATCTCAGATAATAGAAATCATAGAGAAAGGTATTTTTCTAAAAAATGAGGAATCTACATTTGATACCATATCTAGGACTTTGGAAGGTTTGGAAGATACAAACGTAGATGTCTTGGTATTATCAAGTACTCACTTGTCATTCATTAGATCTCACTTGACTACCAAGTATCCTTCAATAAGAATCATTGATCCCACTACTAATGCCGTAAAGGAAATTAAGCAATTTTTGAAAATTAATAACATGTTAAGGAAAAATGGACAAGGAAGAATACGAATTATTGTTAACGGAAATAAGAACGAGTTCCAAAGTCTAATCAAAATTATGGGATTGTCTGGACCCGTTGAAACTTTTGAAAAATAATTACTGCAAGTGCTAACGGCATTCTTGTGAACTTTAATGTTGAACTTCAACTATCGATGATGTTAAATATACATAAATGTCCTCTTTACAAGATGAAAGAGCGACCAAACTGGGACACGTATTTTATGCTCCAAGCTGAAATAGCAAAATTGAGGTCAAATTGTCTGAGTCGTCAGGTGGGATGTGTCATAGTTAAAGACCACAGACAGATAGCCACAGGTTATAACGGCACTCCATCAGGAATTAAAAACTGTTTTGACGGAGGTTGTCCTAGGTGTTTAGATAAACAGAATAACAAGATAAAGCCTGGCCAGAATCTAGAAAGATGTTTTTGTACCCATGCAGAAGCAAACGCCATCATGCAATGTGCACTGTTTAGAACCGGAAGCACTAAGGGATCTACATTATATTCAACATTTGCACCATGCCTAGAATGCAGCAAAATGGCTATTAGTGTTGGAATTGGTAGAATAGTTATACTAGATTCTTATCCAGAAGATGGAATTCAAATTTTAATGCAGGCAAGAGTTGAAATTTCAAAAATGGAAAAAAAAGAACTATTATCGTGGATCTCAAATTTGAACGCAATTAACATATTGTAAGTTTTTATACAATTCTGGTAACTGATGATCCATCCAGGTAATAGATCTCGATATTTTCAGTAACTCATTTATAAAATAATGCCTTTTATAGATCAAGAATTGAAATCTAACAAATTCTTTATTTCAAAATTAACTTTGTTTACGGTGATCTTACTGGGAGCAACGATCATTTTCGGTACAATGTCTTATCAGTCTTCATTCGCCCCTCATCCGGATGATATGATGATGACGGCTGATCCAACTCTTCACCCAGAAAATGTCACTGCTTCAGTCGGTGATCTTATATTAGTTACCTTCAGTTCAAGTGCAGGAATGAGGGTACCTGAGCCCAATAAACCAATTATGGAAGTTTCATGGGTAGGTGGAGGCAATTACAGAGGAACCACAAATGTTTCGGATTTTGGCACTGTTTGGGTAGAATTCGGTGCTGATGGAATCTCTAGAAGTCATGGACAAGGGCTGATTATGGATTCCAAGGGTGACGTGGCAACTTATACAGTTCAGGCTTTAGGTACTATGGGAACCGATGGATATCTTCGAAATCATGGTATTGTGTTCTTTAATGCTTCCTCGGGTGGAGTCTTTGCTCCTCTATCAAAGACTGTTGGCATATTTGCTGACGAAGTGAATCAAAAAGGTAATGCAGTAACCAAAATTTGGGAACTAAAGTAAAAAGTCATTTGTGTCTCAGGCAGATACTGGCGGTTGGACGCCTAGGTACTACGACTAGCTCGGCAACTATTTTTTCAATCCCACGACTTTTTACAGCGATTTAACCGACGCAGACTTGACAGAATCCATTATAGTAAAATATATTAAAA
>Ga0209877_1000002_pt1 | contig 83727 bp, 82 predicted proteins | sample GWRWN2_0_30_FD_187232 | JGI IMG/M metagenome (GOLD analysis project Ga0209877, IMG submission 187232) | Riverbed sediment microbial communities from areas with no vegetation in Columbia River, Washington, USA - GW-RW N2_0_30 (SPAdes)... | ecosystem: Environmental > Aquatic > Freshwater > River >... | reverse complement strand
CCTAATTGCCAAGTCTATATATTGTCTAACTTCGTTATCATCTAACATTGAAGATTCTACTGCTGTTTCTTTTTCCATAGCATCTGCGTGTTGGTGGATATGTTTTACAATCTTTCGCATAGTCTCTGCGTTGTCTTGTGCTTTACCTAAAGTACCTAGCAGAGCATACTCCTTTGCATCTTTTCTGGCTAAATGACGCAATTCTGCATCTTGGGCCACTGACAGCGCGACAGAGTATATTCCCATGCTAAAGAGAAAAGAAGCAAGCACAAGAAAGGCACGTGCGATTGCTCCAAAGGGTGGATAAGAATTATTGGTTATCCAGTTATTGGTCGTTGGAGAAATTAAAATGGTTGAGAATGCTGCTATAATCAAATAGTTAATGATCTTATTACGAGAAGAGGTAGTTTGCCGTCCAAGACTTTTTGCTACTAAAATATATGCATAAGCTATTACAAAATCAGCTAAAACCCATCCTGCGGTACCTATTACCCTAAAGATAAGGAACCTGGGGTCCATATATACAAATTCACTTGCAGTTGACTTTATTAATTGAGGAGCAAATATCCCAAATAAAAAAAGGAAAGGTGGTAAAATTATAATTGTCCAAAATATTGCTCTTCCTATCCTATCCTTAAAATAACGAAGGAAAAATGCAACAGCAACTGTTTCTGCGATAGCAATAGCAGTAACTTGAGGGACAAGAAACACATAGAGATGAATGATATTTTCTATTTTAGATAAGTGTCTGCTTGCCATAGAATTGCTAGAGTGGAAATCTGGATCTATGGAGGGTGGTCTTGAAAAGACTAATACCTTTGTATTAATTGCAGTAGTTTCTATCATGCTGATGCAAAGGAGCATCGATGATACAGCAAATGCCAATATCATGATATTGTGTCGTCTGTTGACACTCGACTTGAACCATGACAAGAATTTGTAAGTGCGAAAACCAAAGAACAAGATGGCTACTCCACTTATTAAGACAATTAGAATCAGAAGGTAAGTGCTATATTGTGAAAATAACACCATTTGAACAATGATAGCTCCAAAGATGACTAAAAGTGCATAAAGAAAAATAGGTGTTGCCTTGTACAGCCTATTAAAAAACGAAGGAGCCTCAAGGTCTTTGCGCAATGCAACCATATAATCCCTAAGGGCATACAGAGCTGCAAAAAATACAGTGATACTCATTGTTATAAATAATATTACACCAAAAGAAGAATTAAGAGGCTTTCCCAAAGCGTCAAGAAAGGTGCCAAAGATTACATCGGTAATTATTATGGCCCAAACAATAAACGTCATCAAATAAGTTTTTTTGTTAATGATACTTGTAGTGACTACCAATGGCCGCAACCTGCCAAAATAATGAATACCACAACTGAAGAAAAATGCGTACTTAGGTCTTTAGAATACACAGCTAATTTCTTCATGGTTAGCCTCGCATACATCAAACGCTATATAAGGTTGACTCATCAGACACTAACTTATTACACGATAAGTAATCCAACATGGTTCTGAAAAGACGCTTAAGTAAATCCTTAAAAATTTACCATATTAAAGACAATTTAATGAATGACCAAATTAATGCAATTGCAGGAGTAATAGCTGTCGTGATACTACTAAGAGCTGTAGGAGTTACAATAGTTACATTCATGACGGAAGCAGAAGCGATACAATGTAAAAGTTTGGGAGCTTTCATAATGAAAAATGTCCTGGGTACCGTACCTGATAATATAGCAATATGAAATCCCATTCAACTTAGGAACTGCCTATGTAAACTGAGTCTCTAATAGCTACAAAACTAGGGAATAAGTAGTGGGTTCAAATTCTAGAACGCTAGCCTTATCAGTCTCATCGAACCCGAACTAACTATAAAACGCCTCGAAGAAAGGTACAAAAAAAATTCAACTGACTAAATATTCATTGAGTCGCGGGGCGTGCGCGAAATGATAAGAGAAAGTTTAAAGCTTGGTATTTATAACTACAAACAAGCGAGTCTATTTATCCGACTACTGGCGTTACTAGAAACACCGAACCTGTCCGCGCGTCCCATAATATAATATCACATTTTTGTGTAACTTATTCTATGCAACTTCTAATGACGATTTAGAAGCAGACGAATACGTCTCCTATTTTAATTTGCAGAATTATTGTTTCAGAATATATATTTTAGCAAGAAGTACGTATAATGAACATGCAATTATTATTACTTGAAGCATTGCCACTATGAGATCTAATATTCCTACTGGTTCTGTACCTAGAGAATAAATTCCAACTGATCTTGAAGCAGAGTATATTACTAGTAATACTATTGATCCAGCTATTGCAACGATAAATGGAAACCTATTGTTTCTCTTGTCTAGTATCATCCATAATGCTATTATAGCATATCCAATTCCTGCAGTAACGGAAAGTGAAATCAAATAAACTAAAGGAGACCTCAATATAAAATGGAATTAATATGTATACTCATAAACCTATCCATTAATGTTTACATAGAAATACGAGTTTGGCGGTGTTAATTTGATTCACGGAACATGGACTCGTAGTATTAAATATAACATCATATTTTCGTGTAACTTATTTCACAATAAGCAATAAGATTTTTATCCCTGTTAAATATTGTTACCAATGACGATATATGAAAACTATCCCTAGTGAAGACATTGACTTAAAATCAAAAAAAAAGGTTATGGCTTAGAGTCGATTACCTTCTCTACGCACACTTTGCTATCAGCATTATTGATGCCCAATAGTGCTGTCATTACTGTGTCGAATTTTTGGAATCGAATACTTTCTCTACGCAAACAGATGCATCAGCATTATTGATGCCCAATAGTGCTGTCATTACTGTGTCGACTTTTGTTGCCGTGATATTGGCAACTTTAATCTCACCATTTACTTCAGCGGTTCCATCGTCATTAAGTTTAGTTACACAGTTTTTCGAATCAAGAGTTACTCCGTGTGTATGCCATTGAGTATCGTTAGCAACTTCTGTACTGTCCTCGGTTCCATGAGATGTCACAGCAAAAACACCCTTATCGGTTACAAATGCGTATGCATATATTTGACTTGCATTTTCTGGTTTAGATGCTCCAGCTTTTCCCTCAACTGTTAACCAAGGCTTTCCATCTTTGAAGCCAAAATCTTTTATTTTGAAATCATTTTCGTTGAGTTTGCCTTCCTGAGCTGCCACTATGTTACCTGTGACTGCGGTATTAAGGAATACTAAACTGCCGACTGCAACAAATCCTAAAAGAATTGTTATTGTACTTCCTGTATGTTTTTTCAATGTAAAAACTTAGATAACAGTGTACTATATATATTTTATAAAACAGTTAAATAGATCTAAATTTTTAATGCATTTTTTGTGTATGATTAAAAAGGATTCAAAAAAAGTCTATAATTGAGACAAAATTTTTGATAGGTTCACAAACGTCCCAACCCCTCGCGATATTAAATATAGTATCACTTTTTCATGTGACTTATTTCATTGTAAAGACATCTTTTCTCTCACAGAGCTAAATATTTGATTGGGTCTGAGAATTGAAATACCGGCTAGCCTATTTATGATTTGGATCAAGATTATCCAATTTGGATTATTTAGATTTACTTTCATAGCTAAATCGCTAGTCACAGTTGAAATAATATCTTTAGAATGTAATTTCGTGTGCCTTTTTTCTATCATGACCATAAAAGTTTCATCTTCACAAATTTTTTTACGTAGCTGCTTGATAACATTGTGAATTTCAATAATTTCTGCTTTACAAACTCTTTCTAATGGTATAATTCTAAGAACATACCTAAATCGCCATGGTTCCGTGTTAACTATTTCTCTACAATGCTCCACTATTTGAAAGGGATCAAGAATAGTATTTGCGAGTATAATACCTGAAATAGTAGTAATCTCAATTGAAGCTTCCTTATCACCCAGAGTATCTAACAATAAGGATAATTCATTAACAGCATCAGTTTCTCTGTTTCTAAAGGTTGTTACCAGCAAATTATAATTATGATTCATAATCTTGATCATGAATAAGACGTCTTAACTCTTATGGTAATAATCTATTCGACTGTAATTTTTTATCTGAATCCATTATTTGCAATTATGATTGATCTAATGCATCATGTAAAAATTTTATTAGAATTTTTGAAAAAATCCGATGTTTTTAATATACCATAATATATTGTAATATATGTAATGAGTCAAATCAATATAATTGAAAATAAACCAGCTTTATTGATTGACGTATTTAATGATAATAAAATTAACAGAGCATTGGTAATCAGTGACTTACATATAGGTAACACTTATTGGCTACAAAATAGTGATATTGCTATTGATTGGTATCATATCATAAAAGAGATTGAAATAGAATTAAGAGATATTGTTGTTTCAAACAAAGTAAATTCTATTGTACTCCTCGGTGACATAAAAAATAATATCTATAAAGTAGGAAAGGAAGATTGGAATCTTATCCCTGATTTTCTACGCTCACTCTCTGAAATCTGTGAAGTGTATTTGATTCCTGGAAACCATGATTCAAAAATTAGATTGATTACACCAGACAATATACATCTAATAGGGGTTAGAGGGCTGGTATTGGGTGATATTCTCTTAACACATGGACATACTTTTCCCTCAGAGCTTAGATCCAATATCAATAAAATAATCATGGGACATATACATCCGACATTTTTTAGAGAAAATAGTATTTTGAATGGACAAAAAATCTGGATTTTTCTAAAAGTAAAAAAAGAAGCCATATTTGCAAGTAGGAAAGGAACTTTGGATCTCGTATTGTTACCCTCATTTAATAAATATGTTTATAGTACCGGTAAAATGAAAAATAAGAAAACTAATTCACCCATTTTAAAAAAACTATTGAGGGACGAAATTATACATAAGTGTTTGATTGTGTCAATAGATGGAACCATTATTGGGAATGAAAATATTCTAAGGGATATTTTTCAATCCTGACTTTAGTTAATATGATATTTAGACAATGGATTTATTGATGGTTTATTCTTGTTTCTCCACTCTAAGCAATGTATAAAAGAAATTGCGGATTCTACTGTGGTAAGAACCGGAATTCCCATTTCAACAGCTTTTCTTCTGATTTGATATTCATCGTCCAGCATTCCAACATACTTTTCTATAGTAGAAGTTGATGGAATATTTATGATGAAATCTATTTTTTTGTCATAAAGGAGTTCTGAAATATTTGGTTTCCTTATTGGTTCGCTTATCTTGTGCACTTCTCGAACATTTGCGGTGATATTGTTTTTAATAAATTCAGCTGTGTGTTCGGTTGCTAATATTTTAAATTTCATGGAATTAATAAGTGAAATTAACGAAAGCATTTTTTCTTTATTTTTTTGTCCGCCTATGGTTATTAAAGCCGATCCTGAAAGTGGTAAATTATATCCTGCTGCTTCGTAGGCTTTTGAGAGGGCATCATAAAAACTGTTTCCGTGACAAGCAACTTCACCTGTCGATTGCATTTCAACTCCTAATACTATATCCGAACCTTCTAATTGCATAAATGAAAATTGAGGCACTTTTATTCCAAAGCCACTAATTTTTAACCATGGCTCATTAAGCCCGTCAGGTAAAGTACCGTTTATAATTGCTTTAGACGCTAATGAAATCAAATTAATCCCAACTATTTTTGAGACAAAAGGCGTAGTTCTTGATGCCCTGATATTTGCCTCTATTACATATACTTCCTCATCCTTAACCAAATACTGAATGTTAAGGGGACCCTTTACTTCCAATTTTCTTGCTATCATATTAGAATAATCTACTATTGTATTCATTGTTTGTCTATTCAATCTCCATGGTGGTATACACATCATTGCATCTCCAGAATGAATACCTGCATTATCGATGTGCTCAATTAATGCGCCTATGATGACATCCTTTCCATTACATACTGCGTCTACGTCAACTTCGGCTGAATCCTGAAAAAACTTGCTGATTACAATTGGATGTTCGGGACTAACTTGGGCGGCTTGATTAATATACCGTTCTAATTGTTCTTCATTCCAAATTACTTTCATTGCAGCACCACTTAAAACATATGAAGGCCTTACTAAAACTGGGAATCCTACGTTTTGGGAAAAGGTTTTCGCTCCATTTAGGTTTGTAAATTTATTCCACGGAGGTTGCTTTATATTCAATGAATCAAGTAATCGACTAAATTTGTCTCTATCTTCAGCCATATCAGTATGGATGCTATCGGTACCAATAATACGAACATTCAGTTGACCTAATTTGGGGACAAGATTATTTGATGTTTGTCCTCCAACACAGGTAACTATTCCTTTTGGGTTTTCCTTTTCATATATATCTAGAATTCGTTCCAATGATAATTCTTCAAAATATAATCTATCGGATATGTCGTAATCAGTAGAAACTGTTTCAGGATTACAGTTAATGACTGATACAGATTTTATTCCGTTATTTTTTAAACCCCAGACCATATTGACCGTCCCCCAGTCAAATTCTACACTACTCCCTATTCTATAAGGTCCTGCGCCAAGGACCATTACAGAATTTTTGTCTTTTCTAAAAACAATATCCTCTTTGTCTCCACCATAAGTTAGATAAAGATAATTTGTTTTTGCGGGCCATTCTGCAGCCAACGTATCTACTTGTTTTACTACTGGATTGATACCCAATTTTTGCCTCAATTTTCTTGCACTCATTTCTTTCAGACCTAAACATTTTCCAATCTGTAGATCAGAAAATCCGCATTTTTTTGCATCTCGCATTAAATTCTCAGAAATATCAGATACATCTACATCTTTTAATTTATCATATAAATCTAAAATATTTTTGATTTTTATTAAAAACCATGAATCTATTGTTGAAAGTTTACTTATTCTGGATATGGGAACGCCCAATCTCATCGCTTTAACAACATCAAATAATATTTCATCACTTGGATACAATAATTTTTGCTCAATCAATTCTAATTCTTCCTTTACATTTTCTTCATTTCCAACCAAACCCAATTTTCCGGTATCATTCATTCTAATTGCTTTTTGTAAGACTTCTTCAAATGTTCTGCCAATTGCCATTACTTCTCCTACTGATTTCATACTGGTACCAATCCTTCTATTAACCAATTCAAATTTTCTGAAATCCCATCTAGGCATTTTTAGAACTACGTAATCTAACGAAGGTTCAAAACATGCAGTGGTAACTTTAGTTATACTGTTAATCAGTTCTGTGAGCGAGTAACCCAGACCCATTTTTGCTGCCATATATGCTAATGGATATCCTGTTGCTTTGCTAGCTAGTGCTGACGACCTCGAAAGTCTAGCGTTTATTTCGATTGCACAATAAGATTCGCTTAATGGATCTAACCCAAATTGAATATTGCATTCTCCTATTATGCCACAATACTCTATGGCCCTAATGGCAGCAGAACGCAATTTGTGATATTCTTCATTATTGATAGTCTGTGATGGGGCAATAACAATATTGTCTCCTGTGTGGACTCTCATTCCTAAAACATTTTCCATATTGCAAATTGCAATACTGTTACCCTTATTGTCTCTCATCATTTCATATTCTATTTGTTTCCAACTTCCAATGTATTTTTCGATCAAAACTTGATTTACTAAACTTAAAGATAATCCGCGTTGAACAATTTCTTGAAGCTCATATTCGTTATACGCGACTCCTCCTCCTTTGCCTCCAAGAGTGTATGCAACCCTGATTATTACTGGATATCGTATTTTATCAGCGACATTCGAAGCTTCTTTCAGATTATATGCTGGAGCACTCTCAAGAACCGGAACGTTACTCTTTATCATGGCGTTTTTAAATTGCTTTCTATCTTCAGTAATCTTTATGCTATTTATCGGAGTACCCAGTACACGTATTTTATATTTATCTAGAATTCCATCATCATGTAAAGATACTCCACAATTTAAGGCGGTTTGACCACCAAAACCTAACATTATTGAATCAGGAAGTTCTTTTTCTATTATTTGTTTAATATAATATCCATTTACTGGTAACAAATATACCTTATTTGCGAATCTCGTATCTGTTTGAATCGTTGCTATATTTGGATTTACCAGTATGGTCTTAATTCCTTCTTCGGATAAAGCTTTGAGGCACTGTGAACCGGAATAGTCAAATTGGCGGTCAGGATTTCTGACATTCGCCCGCTTCTCCGATTTTTATTGCGCCGCTTCCCAACACTATTGTTTTCTTTATCGATTCATTCCTTGGAAAATTTTCCCACCTCCATTAACTTTATCACTTTGAATATACTTTTCCGTTGCTGCATTATGTTCAACAAGATCTTTAAAACTTTCGAATATGTGGATGCAATCATATGGACCAGGAGATGCTTCAGGATGAAACTGCACTGCGATTATAGGTTTTGATTCATGTCTGATACCTTCAATAGTATTGTCATCAGAATTGATGTACCATGCTTTAAATCCAGTTTTATCAAGTGTATTTGATTTTACCCCATATCCGTGATTTTGGCTTGTAATAAACGTTTTATTGGTACCGACTTCAGTACAGCCTTTATTTTGACCTCTGTGTCCAAATTTTAGCTTATATGTATCTCCTCCTGCAGCAAGTGCAATAATTTGGTTTCCCAAACATATTCCTAATATTGGTAATGATGAATTAAATAATTTAACGACAGTTTCTATTGTACTGTTGCACATTTTTGGATCCCCAGGACCGTTACTTATTATAATACCTTTTGGTTTATGTGAAATAATCTTGTCAAAAGGTATATCCCATGGAACACGGATAACTCTATAGCCTATTCGTAAAATATTGCGAATAATGCTATATTTTGTGCCTGTGTCAATTAATACTATGGGTTCTAAGGAAGGATCCCCATACTCTATTGTTTTTCCAACGGATACTTGAGACATGAAGTTAAATCCATCATATCTAGTCTTTTTAATAGTATCCAGTAGATCTTTTGTGTTTATTTGATTTTCTGAAACTGAAAGAGCACCTTTCATCACTCCCTTTATTCTAATTTTTTTAGTTAAATCGCGTGTGTCAATACCACTTATTCCTGGTATTCTTTCATCGTATAACCATTGATCTAAAGTTTTATCGCATTCTCTATGATTTGCTACACTAGACAGCTCATGAATTACTAATCCGGAAACTTGAATCTTATCAGATTCGAAATATTTTGGTAGCCCATAGTTATCCATAATGGATTTGCTAGGTACTCCATAGTTTCCAATGAGTGGATAAGTCATACACAATATTTGCCCTTTATAGGAAGGATCGGTTAAAGTCTCAGTATAACCCACCATGCCAGTATTAAAAACGAATTCGCCGCCAACTTTTTTTGGATAGCCAAAACCAGTCCCTCGGTACGTTGAACCATCTTCCAAAATGATCGTCGCATTAAGGCCTATGTGATTACCATGAATTGTAGGAATTTTGACCCTCATAGAGTTGTAAAATATCGAAATTTAAATTTTCCTAACTTGATTCAATAATAGGTACACAATTTCAATTACTTACTTGAAATTAAGTCTGCCAATTATGAATCTCGAACAACGAATATTTCTCGTGAATAATCTTTACTTACTTTAACCAATCTATGGGTATGTCTTGATACAGTCCATTTGGTAATATTCTTCTGATTGAAATAGGCAAAACCTTTGCATCCAGCTCTGCAACAGCGATTGATATCGTATCATGAAACCTGTTTGATGAATCAACTAAGATTGGTGCACCTAAAGAGAGTTGCAATGATCTTGCACCTATTATTCTCGCACGTTCAAATCGAGTTAATGTTGGAGGCCCTATCAAGACTTGGCTGTCTTGTGGTGTTATTTCCCTTGATTCAAAGTCCATTTCTGGATAAACTACTACTTCGTCCTTTGGCCTACTGCTTTTTGACTCTTCAATAGATTCTAGTTTCTCAGTTCTGGTTTTTTTACTCCTCTTTTCTTTTTCTTGAGAATTTTTAATCTTTGTTTCTTTATTACTTTTTACTTTGGGCAGTTTTTTTACTTTGGGCAGTTTTTTTTCCTTATTTTTTCCAGAGGAAGAACGTCTTAAAACCAAGAATAAAACCAAAAAAAGTGAATATATAATTAAATGTTGCTAATAAATGAACAAATTAATAGTCATCTGGAAAGTAAATTAGAATTAGGAATGATCTGGAGCAATCCAAACTCTGTCTCAAGAATTCATGTGGTATTTGAAGCTGTTGGAAAGGGGAAAATGGCATTCGAACTTGTTCGTCATCTATCCCCAATAACTTTCTCGAACATAATCAAAATAATGCCTATTTCCGGAAGATTGCATTTTTTGGGACATAATATAGGATATGTGGAAACAGGTTTGACAGTAGGCGCAGAAAAACAGAAATCGATATTTAAGAGGGGAGATTTGGGATTCATGGTTTCGAACGGAGCAATTTGTATCGTGTTGCAAGATATTAAAGGAATCAACATGAATCACATAGGTCATTGTGTTGAGGATCCTCTTTTGTTAGAATCAGTTGATTCGGGGGAAATCATATTTATAAAGCGGGCCTCTTCATGACAAATAATCAGGTAAGGGGTGCATATCACCAATATTTCCATCGCTCAAGTGTCATTTATTTGAACCTAGCAACAAAATTATCTGGACCATCGTGGGAAAGCATCATGAATATTGGATTGATTTAGACTTGGGTTATTGTTCATGTAGCGATTATTATTATAGAACGCTATCGGGTCTGGGTATGTGTTATCATTTAGATTTTGTTAAGGAAAAAATAAATTCAAGAGTTGATACGATTCACTTTTCTGATTCGGAATATTATGATTTTGTAAAATCAGTGGTCAATGATAATTATCTGATGATCCGAAATGAAAAAGGGGATTTAGGTTGATTTGGGCATTTTTGTTGAATACTTAATTCATGATAGAAATTGAAACAATATGACAACATCTTGATTGTAGGTTCCGGAGGAAGAGAACATTCCATAGGATGGAAGCTCTCAAATGATACGAAAAAAAAAGTTTTTTTTGCTCCAGGGAATGGAGGTACGGAAAAAAATGTTGAAATAGATTCTGTTGATATAATGAAACTTTTTGAATTTGCAAAGAAGAACAATTCTTTTACCATAGTGGGACCTGAAAAACCTCTTTCATTGGGAATTGTCGATATATTTGAAGAGGGTCAACTGCCTATATTTGGTCCTAACAGAAATGCTTCCAGATTAGAATCAAGTAAAGTATTCGCAAAACTTTTTATGCGTAACATGGGAATCCAAACAGCATCTTTTTCAATATTTTCAGATCCAAATAGTGCAATAAAGCACGTCCACTCATCATCAAAAAATGTAGTTGTCAAGGTTGATGGTCTGGCCGCTGGTAAGGGAGTTTTCGTATGTGACAATGATAAGGAGGCAACTGAAGCAATACACAAGATCTTTGTTAATAACGAATTTACAAATTCTGGCAATAAGGTTGTAATAGAAGAGAGGATTTATGGAGATGAGGCTTCTTTTATTGCTTTATGTGATGGAAGATCTATAATTCCATTAGCATCAAGCCAGGACCACAAGAATATTTTGGATGGAGATAAAGGACCAAATACTGGTGGGATGGGAAGTTATTCTCCAACGCCTCTAATCACAGAAAATCTGAGTAACAAGATAATGGATAAAATAATGCAACCAACAATAAAAGGGTTAAATGATCTTGGAATTAAATTCAAAGGTTTTCTATATGCAGGTCTCATGATAGAGCGTGGTTCAAATGAACCTTATGTGCTAGAATTTAATGTTAGAATGGGCGATCCTGAATGTCAATCCATTTTGTCAAGAATGGATAGTAACCTATTACAGTATCTGGAAGCAGCCATGGATGAAAAACTTGAATCGATGCTGCCAATAAAATGGAAGGATAAACATTCAGTTTCCATAGTTATGGCTTCAAAGGGTTATCCTGGAAAATATCAGTCAGGAAAAGTTATTCATGGATTAGATTTCAATCCTGATGACGACACGTGTGTATTTCATTCAGGAACTAAAAAAAATTCAAGGGGAGAAATACTTACTAATGGCGGTAGAGTATTATCAGTTACATCATTGGGTGATACTCTTGAGAGAGCCAAAAATAGATCCTATTCCGTTGTATCTCAAATACACTGGGGAGAAAACGAAGAATATTATAGAAAGGATATTGCATTAAAAGGCATTAAATATATGAGTCCTTCTTTCAGTAATTAACATATCTATTTTTCTATCATAAGCGAATTTTGGAATACGAATTTTTATAAGTTGAAAATCATATGCCAGGCTAATGCATTTTGAAAATTTTTCTCTCGCCAAGAATTTATCATAATACCCATAACCATAGCCTATTCTATATCCATAAGAATCAAACACAATTCCGGGAATAATCAATAAGTCTATATATTCTACAGATCCATTTATTTTCCTTGGTTCTTTAATTCTAAATCTATTTGTATCAAATGAATCGGTATCAAAGTCATTTTGTTCCACAATAAAATAGCGAATATTATTGTTTACAATTCTAGGTAACAGTAAAGTCCTACCTGATTTCAAAACACAATTAATTATGTCCCATGTTTCAACTTCCGAGCCAATGGGAATATAAAGTCCAATAGTTTTGGATTCAATAAATTCCGATGTTCTGATGAGGTTCTTTTGAATTAGTTTACTTTTCTTGTATATTTGTAATTGACTCAAGGAGTTTCTCCTGTTCAGAATCTCTTTCCTTAAATTTGATTTTAGTTCTTGATTGCTTAAGTTCATCATCCTAATTATAGCTAATTTTATTTATGAGACTAGTAGCTAGCACGGTATTTTTTAATAGCATAGTAACAGTCATTGGTCCTACTCCACCTGGAACAGGAGTTATGTAAGCTGCTTTTTCTGAAACAGATTCAAAATCTACATCACCCTGAATTTTTCCATTAGTTCTGGATATTCCAACATCAAAAATAACAGCGCCCTCTTTGACCATGTTGCTTCTGAGAGTAAAATTTTTGCGATTTCCAACAGCCGTAATGATACAATCAAAGTTTCTTAATCTGTCTTCCAAATTCTTTGATTTTGAATGGAAAATTGTTACAGTGGCGTCACGATTCATTAATAAAATACTTAATGGTTTTCCAACCAAATTACTTCTATTTATGATTGCCACGTCCATACCATTAACCTCGATGTTGTAGAAATCTAATAGTTCCAAAATGCCTAAGGGAGTACAGGGAATGAGTTTTGGAGTTCCTTCTAAGAGCAGTCCTAAATTATAAGAAGTTAATCCATCGACATCTTTCTGGTGATTTACCATATTAGTGATAGATGTTTCAATTTGGTGTGGCAGGGGAATTTGGACAAGTATTCCATGAACATTCTTATCGTGATTTAATTCATTTATAATATTGACCAGCTCGTCTTGCTTTATGTTGTCTGACAACTTGATGTCTTTTGTTAAAATTCCAACACTATTCGCTGCAATTTGTTTATTCTTAACATAAGTTGCAGAGGCTTGATTATCACCAACTAAAATAGTGGCAAGACAAGGTTGAATTCCTTTATTTTTTAAAACTGACACTTCTTTTTTGATTTTCTGTTTTATTTGTTGAGACACTAGGATTCCATCTATTAATTTGCTCAAATATTCTAAAAGTTCACAACGTCATTTTTTTGCTTTACTGTATTTTATTCCAAAACATTGTTCTTTCAATCACTATTAAGTAACGATTACCTTTCTACCTTCAATAACTAACCTCTTTTCAGAAAAAAGCTTTACACAATAAGGATATAATATATGCTCTTGTTCAAGTATTCTGTCTGAAAGTGTTTCGTACGTATCGTCTTCTAATACATTCACATGTTTTTGCGCAATAATTGGACCAGAATCTAATCCCTCATCAACAAAATGAACTGTACATCCCGTTACTTTTACTCCATGATCTAATGCTTTTTTTTGGGAATTAAGGCCAGGGAATGAGGGAAGTAGTGATGGATGTATATTTATAATCCTCATTTTGTATTTTCCTACAAATTCTGGGCTTAAGAGGCGCATGTACCCGGCCAAGCATACAAGCCCATTGTCTGGGTTTACATCATATTTTTGTAATACCCTAATTATTTCCTTATCATAATCCCAACCTTTTAATTTATTTGAAACTATACTTGTGGGAATTCCAAATTTTGAAGCCTTTTTAAGGCCTTCTACTTCTGGTTTACTGGAAATTACTATCTTAGGGCATACATTAGTTGCTGCACCTTCTTTTAGAAAATTTAGGATTGATTCCATGTTACTACCTCTACCAGAAATCAAAATTCCAAGGTTTATCAAACACTCGTATTGTGAATAGTTGAGATTCTTAAATGTAGTGAAATACTACTTAATCTTATATTGAAACAATAATAATCAGTAGTAACTCACAGACTTCTATAATTAATTTTTTTTCATTTATCAAGTTGTTACTATTGGCTGTTGACGATACTATTTTTATTAAATATCATTCCAGAAAAAAAGGTCTGTGACAATGCATGATATCAAACTGTTCACGACTGATTGGTATGTCGATTAAGAGATAAATTAACGATTTTGCTCTTTTCTCATTTCGTATGGCTGTATCTGAACTTATCCAGTTTTATTAATTCGTGATAAGATCCAAATTGCGAAGTTTCTGCCATATCTAGTAAAGATTCATGATCATCATCTTTTCCATCAAAAACTTTTATGATTTCGTAAACCGAATTTCTTTGTGCTGGTATTCTCCCTGCGGACATTATTAATGATCTAATTTCTTTTGGTTTCATTATTTGTCCAAACTCAGATCCTGCTGAGGTGGAGATGCTCTCATTTATTAGAGTGCCACCAAAATCATTAACTCCTGCTTGAAGAAGTAGCTGGGACATTTTTGCACCTTCCTTGACCCATGAAACTTGAATATTCTTTATGAAATTGTTAAGCATAATTCTTGAAATTGCATGCATCTTTATTACGTCGTGACCAGTTGGACCTGCTGATATCCCCTTCACAAGATCATTATTATACATGGGAGCTTCTTTGTGAATAAAACTCAAAGGCACAAATTCTGTAAAGCCGTTTGTCTGTTTTTGAATAGATCTTATCAATTCTAAATGTTTAGCTCTATTTTCTGATGTTTCTACATGGCCATACATAATAGTTGATGTTGTAGGAATTTTCAATTTATGCGCAGATGTAATAACATTTATCCAATCGGCTACTGAAATTCTACCAGGCGAGATCAGATCCCGAACATCTTGATCAAGAATCTCTGCCGCAGTTCCAGGCAAACTTCCTAGTCCTGATTCTCTTAAAATACTTAAATATTCTTTAACGGATAGTCCTGACCTGCATGAACCATACAATATTTCTTCAGGAGAAAATGCATGAATATGTATATTTGGTAACTCTTTTTTAATCGCCTTACATATATCTACGTATAAGAAACCATCCATCTTTGGTGGCAATCCTGCTTGAATACAAATTTCAGTTGCACCTAATTTCCATGCCTCTTGTGCTCTTCTCACAATTTCTTGTATTGGAAGAAAATAAGTCTCCTCATTTCTAAAATCTCTGCTATACGCACAAAAGCCACACCTTTTAATGCAAACGTTTGTAAAATTGATATTTCTATTGATAACATAAGTTACTTTATCGCCAACATTTTTTTTCCTTATCATGTCTGCCACCATTGCAGTCATGATCATTTCGGCGCCTTTTGAATCAAACAATTCAACAGCTTGTTTTATGGAGATATTCTTGGAATCCAGTGATTGATTCAATATATCTGAAATAACTGGATCTATCTCCTTCATCATAGATTCTAGCATCAATTTAATTCCTCCTTGACCAATCCACTGCTATCTGATAATGTGGATATATAGTTCCATAGATTCTTGGGGATGAAATCTCTTTTGTTCAAAATAAATTCCGGATAAATTGCAAGTCTACCTTTAAACATATAACCTGCCTTTTCAGTAGCACGCTTAACATCTTTAATGTCAGGCCAGGGAGATTCAGGATTTACGAAATCAATTGTTAGGGGAGATATTCCACCCCAGTCATTAATACCTGCATCAATATAGTTGGAATAATGTTTAGGGCTAAGATTGGGTGGAACTTGGATGTTCATCTGCGGAATTATGATCCTTGCTAAGGAAACTGTAAGTAAAAATAAATCATATGTGGGAGGCTCAAAGTTCCTCATTTTGGTATTGTATTTGGGTACGTGGTTTTGCATTATTATCTCTTGAATGTTTCCATATTTTTGATTAACTTCCCTAATAACAAACAATGAATCAATTATCTCTTCTAAGGTTTCTCCGATTCCTATGAGTAACCCTGTGGTCATAGGTATTTTTAGTTTACCTGCATTTTCAAGAACACGAATTCTGGCTCTTGGGTTTTTGCTAGGAGCTAATTCATGTGGCATATTCTTACCCGAGAGTCTTTCACTAGATGTTTCTAGCATACACCCCAGGCTTACATTAGATCTTTTGAGCATCGATAATTCATCATAATTCAAACTGCCCGCATTCGTATGCGGTAATAGTCCTGTTTCTTCCAAAATCAAATTACTTATTTGCTCTATATATTCAGTCGTAGATGAACAATCGTATTTTTTTAACCATTCCCTAAGTTCAGGATATTTTTGTTCCGGCCTTTCTCCAGTCACAATTAATGCTTCTGTACATTTTAGATGTTTACCTAACCTTGCTGTATGTAATACTTGACCCTTTGTAAGAATTGATAAATCAAGGTCCGCCAATTCTTTTTTGTAAGTGCAGTAAGAACAGGTATCTCTACAAAGATTGATCAAATTTATGAATACCTTTCTGGAATATGTTATTGGACCATTTTTACAATTATCCCTTAGTGTTTTCGCCAATGCACATAGTGATTTTATGTCATATTGCTTTATTAACTCATAAACCTCATCTTCAGTAATCGGGAAATTCTGTACTCTCTGCGCAATTTCATTCATTGCCGATAGATCCATTCCATCCAGCTGAGATTTCAATGCCTTATTATTGAAGGGCTTTATTATTAATAATTTGTTTCAACAATAACTTTCAATTGTTCAATTATGGGGTAGAAGGACAGTTGTGATGAATAAGCAAACAAAAATAGTGTAAGTTATATTAATCGCAAATGAATTTTTCCCAACTACGTTGCATCTGTCCTATATATGAAACGGATGCTGTTTTCCACGGACCACATAATTTCTATCACGCCACTTTACTACTCTATTTCCTCTTGAATCAAAAGCGCACATCAAGAAACAAAGAGTTATTACTGTGCATCCTAAGGGAAAGCCAAGTCCATAAATTGATTTCTGTAAGAGACCAAAATGAGATTGCACGACAGTACAAGTAAGTATTAGACAGATTGTCAAAACATTGATGGTCAACAGAAAGCCATTAAGCTGATAATCTCCAAGATAAAGCAAGGAAAGAGGCAAAATTAGAAATGGCTCAAATAGTATAAAAAAAATAACAGCTGTAACCATAATTGCCGATCTTTTCTTCTGTGTATGTAGTGGAATGATTATGCGACGTAATGCATGCCATAGTGAGTGCGGATCGCGTGCCCATAATGCCTCGACGTAATCTTCACCCCTGACTAATCTCAATTTCATTCCTTCTTCTTTTACTTTGCGTCCTAATGCTCCATCCTCAACTAACTCTTGATGTACTTTTTCATGTGTGCCGATTCTTTCGTAGGTTTTTCTTGTTATGAGATAAAAACTACCGAAAAAATAACCAATCCTATTTTTTGGATTATTTACACGGAGTGGTGAATATCTTGAATGTAGAAATACAGATAGTACAGGCAATGTAAGTTTTGTAATTATATCATAGCATAAGAGTTTGGGAACAAGAGTAAGTGCATCAAGTTCTTGATGAATCATTGTATTAACTGTGGATGACAATGCATTGGGTTTGTGCACGGTATCAGCATCAGTAAACATAAGAATTTCTCCTGATGATTTTTGGAAACCTTGAAAACATGCCCAATTCTTTCCAACCCAATCGTCTGGTCTAGGAGGAGCTTTTACTACTACCAAATTATGATTTTTTCTGGCTATCTCTGAAATAATTGATAGAGTTTTATCTGTAGACGCATCATCGATAGCTATTACCTCGAAATTATCATAGTCCTGCGACAATAAAGACTGAAGGCATTTTAATATTGTTTCCTCTTCATTTCTCGCCGGTACAATAATACTGACTTTAGGTTTTGATTTTATTCTATACTTCGCTGACCATTCTAACTTTGGAGATTTTAAAATTGATCTTGTGATCAAAATAAGAAAATAGGTCCAACAGCCAAGGATTGCAGTATTAATTGCTATTATGATACCAAGTACTACTAAAAAGATCAATCGTTATCATTATTTTTTTCGAAATATAGACTATACTGCTCTATTTGAAATAATTCTGTAATAATATGATTGATTAATTTAACATTTTTCACAAAGACAAGAATGATTTACAGTTAATCCTATTTTGCATTACTGGTTAACAGAATATCAAAAATGATACTCATACGCCCAAAATTTGCTTTAATAAGGCTCTATAATCCACATTTTCCTTTGTACTACCTGGTGCAGGTAATTCAAAAATTAAAGGAATTGGCCGATTGGCTCTAATATTCGTAAGTTGAGTGCGAATTTCCTTTCCAATATCTTCACTTATAAGAACAAGTCCGACATCGCTAACAGTGTCTAGACTATTGATATGATGCAGTGCTTCAGCTGAGGAATCTACTTTAATGCCTTCGACGCCAGCAAGTTGAAAGCTTGTTACAAAAATTCTACTTCCAACCGCCATTATTCTCAATTTGTCTTAAACACCTAATCCTGTAGTTCTTTTTAATTCTTTTGTATGACAAATTTGATAAAATATGTAATCCCAACTGTTTTGACATTACAGATAAATCATAGTTTTTTATCTCTTTCAGCATTGCCTGATAACCAAGATCTAAGAATATTGTACGTTCTACTTGATGGAATTGGTGACCTTCCAAATCCAAATTTGAATGGACAAACTCCATTGGAGGCTGCCAAGACTCCAAATATTGATACTCTATCTAAAAATGGTAAAATGGGTCAGGTGATAAGCGTAGGCGAAGGAATATCACCTCAATCAGATATTGCAGTATTCAACATGCTCGGTTATGATTTTCAGGGGAAAAAATATGTGGGAAGGGGAATTGTAGAAATAATTGGCTGTGGTGTTGATTTCCGTGACGGAGATCTAGCTCTAAGAGGTAATTTTGCGACATTAGATAGAAATAAAATAATTGATAGACGCGCGGGTCGAGATATTGTCAAACAAGAAGCCATCAACATCTGTGCGTTTCTAGAAGATAATGTGAAATTTGATGACCCGGATGTTTCAGTCAAAATAACACCGACTATTTCACACCGTGTTATTATTAAATTTAGACACAACAAAAAATATCTGTCTGATAAAATAACTAATACTGATCCTGCATATGGTAAATTGAATGGTATAGGTATCGCCAAAACTGATGTTGAGAGTATGGTTGTTCAGGAATCCAAATCAGAAGATAATTCAGAGTCATCAATCCTGTCCGCAAAAATTGTCAACGAATTTACTCGTAAATCTATTTCTTTGTTGAAGGAACATTCAATAAATCTTAAACGGATTTCAAACAATAAAAAACCTATGAACGTAATCTTATTGCGCGATGCTGGCAATAGCATACCTTCGCTTCAACCGATCAATGAAAAGTATGGCATTTCTACCTCTTGTTTGGTTGATATGCCTGTAGAAATTGGAATAGCCAAAATGCTAGGGATGGCACTATTTTGTTCTGAAAAAATTGATGATTATACACAAAAAGGAAAGGAGGTTGCAGAAATTCTTAACTCATATAATCTAGTGTATGTCCATATAAAAGGACCTGATGAATATGGGCATGATGGCGATGCATTGGGTAAAAAATCTAATATTGAATTGATAGACGAAAATTTCTTTGGTATGTTTTTGAAATCGGCAAATAAACCATATGTAGTAGTTATCTCGGGCGATCACTCAACTCCGTGTATTAAAAAGTCACATACTGATGATCCAATCCCTTTGTTGGTATCAGGAAATGGTATCAAAAGTGATGGAAGTCAACGCTTTACAGAATCATGGGGGCGTACAGGATCCATAGGAACATTAAAAGGCTCAGAAGTAATTTCAAGTGTATTGAATATGATACGTACCCAAAAGCACAAATAAAAAACTAATTTCATTCAGTTATTTATTGCTCGGATCCAGTTAATATTATCTTACATTGCTCGCATACTTTTTCATCAATGTTTCTTTCAAGGCTATGATGTGCATCACATATGATGAGTGAGTAACGCATATAATTGCAGAGTGCAATAAATTTGGACAATGTTTTAGCAGTGTATGCTCTATTTGTAGAAAGATCATCACTAATTTCTTTTATCATACTCATGATTTCACTCAGTGAAACTAGTTTAGATATTAGTTCATTGTCACCACGCGTACCTCTTAGATAGTTGCTTACTGCTGCTTGCGTAATTCCTAGCAATCTAGCTACTTCTTCTTCTTTTAGACCTTTTTCAGTTACTAACTCCTTTGACAATATAGCCCTTACCGCGGGAATTAATAATTTGGATTCAATTTCTGATGGAAGTAGCATTAGGTGAGCCTAAATATGTCTTATTAAATATATATAGTTTTTTTTGAACATTAGGTATCGTAAGATTTGAAACGTATTTTATAGCAGAAACCTAAAAGTTAGATTTATTATATTCACCTGAACGTTCCACTCAATTACGAAAGTTTGTCATATTCTATTTCTTTGACGAGTGTCAATATCATAATCGCATTATTTTGGTGAGTTATCTGTAATCCCATGAAATCAGGATTAAAAACTACATTTATTAAGACTCTAAATTATTATTGACTAGATCTTGCAAAAATTCGACGATTTAGACATGAAAATATTGTCAGAACTATGTAAGAATGCTAATATTTCAGTACCTAGATTGAGTAAGTTATTATCTATAAATTCTTCAGTTTTGTATAGTAGGATTAAGCGACTTTACAAAAGAAATTTGATCCAAAAATCAACAATAATCGTAAATGAACCTCTATTGGGAATAAATGTAAAGGCCGTTGTTGGAATAAATAGGGATCCGAAATTAAAACAGGAGATTCACGCTGCTTTGTTGAAGATATTACAGGTAATGTCAATTTCTGAAGTTACTGGTAGATTTGATATCTTGGTGACTATTAGTGCTACTACACTCGAGGAACTTCATAATGTTGTTATAAAACAGATTGGAAAAATCGAAGGAGTTCAAAATACTGAAACATTTGTAGAGATGCAAAGGACAGAAAAAGAACGTATATTTTCTACATAATTTCATCAATAATCTACTGACATAAGTTCCAAAAAATTTGCTTATCGAAAAAATTGTTTATACTAAATTATGGTAACATACTAAATATGCTGTCATACAATTAACTGTTGTATTAGATTTTTGTTTGCACATTAGCATATTAATACAATACAATGTTGTTTTGGTATTAGAAATCAATGGTCAAAAACTTTCATCAACTATTTTCTCTTTGCATTTCTTGTCAAAACTGGGGTGTCGTACTAGAAAATTCAAATTTAGGTTCTACTTTCGGTAATTTGTGTTTTTTGGATGTCATATATGAGCAGTATTGCTTGTTCTTTCCAATCTGGTTTGGCACATTTTTTATTCAAATAGGTCTGATTTTCAATATCGATAGATTCAAATTATGCAATAATGGATAAAATGTGAATTTTTGTCTATTGTACAACAGAAAGTATTGGAAATAATTCAAGTATTAAAACTTGCAAAAAAAACCAGCAAGGATGACTATATGACCCACCTCAGGTTGGTACTTTTGGGCATAGGTATTGTAGGCGGAATCGCTTTTGTCATAAAATTGATTGCTGAATTTCTGACATTCTCAACAAAGCGTTAGATTGTTTCGTTAAAAACAACCCAAATTTCGAATAATATTAATTTCCTAGTCGTCGTAGTCCTTTATGAAAGTTAATTTGCGAAAAATCATAGGAACTCTTGGATCTCATTGTTCGCTTCAGGTTTTAAAAGGAGCAAAGGATGAAGGTTTTAAAACTCTATTGATAACTGAAAAAAAGAGATATCATGTGTACAATAGATTTAGCTTCATTGACCATGTGATATTAGTTGATAAATTTAGGGATATTCTAGAGGCAGGTATTCAAAACAGATTGAATGACTTGAATTGTATTCTTATTCCTCATGGGACTCTAATATCGTCTTTAAGTTCTGATGAAATAGAAAGTATTAATGTACCTGTTTTTGGTAATAAATTTATATTAAGATGGGAAGCTAACAGAAATCTAAAACAAAAACTGATGATAGAGTCAAAATTACAAATACCAAGAACAATAAAATCCAAAGGAGAAATTAATGATCTATGCATCGTAAAGTTACATGGAGCTGCTGGAGGGAAAGGATATTTCCTTGCATCAGACAAGAAGGGTTTTGAGGAAGGATATAACAAACTATTGAATGACAATGTTATTACTGATGAGAAACAACTTTATATTCAGGAATATGTAAAGGGAGTTCCTGTATTCCTTCATTTTTTTTATTCTCCAATTTCAGGGGACATCGAATTCATGGGAGTAGATAGGAGATATGAATCTGATATTGATGGTATTTCACGCATTCCCTCAAAACATCAACTTGATGTTCAAATAGACCCTACTTATAATGTAATTGGGAATATCCCTTTAGTTCTTAGAGAATCACTCCTTGATGACGTATACCAAATGGGAGAAAATTTTGTACAAGCCTCAGAAAGACTAGTCCCTCCAGGAATTCCTGGACCATTTTGTTTGGAAGGAGTATATACAAAGGATGCAAAATTCATTAGCTTTGAATTTTCTGCAAGAATTGTTGCTGGAACAAATCTCTATATTTCCGGATCTCAATATTCTAATTTCTTGTTTGAAAATGGCATGAGTATGGGGAGAAGAATCGCGCTTGAAATAAAGAATGCTATCAATAAAAGAAAATTAGATACCATACTCACATAGTTTGGTGCATGAGTCTACCTGACAAATTAGGTATTCGAGTCATTGGTGGATCAAATCGACAGAATTTATCAAGCCATATATGGGGTTTTTCAAAAAATGTTCAGCGGTCTTTTTATCTTTGATATCTATCATTATTACTTTTTCATTTATGAGTGATACTATTATAGGAACGTCCTGCCATTCCAAGACGCCATTAGTATATACATCAACCTTACAATTAAAACCTGAAGTGTTATTATCTTCATTTCTAAATAAAATGCCCAGTTTATTCTGAGTATCTAAATTAATTGGTTGACTTGTGACGGGTTTATAAACAATTGTATGGAAGTGAATGTCATTTCCGTCAGTACTAATCATCGTAAAGTTGCTTTTGAAATAGGTAACATTATCATTCAAGACGTCGATCCTCCATTTCCCCCCTAAAAGATAATTCGAAGAAAAATTTGTATTGATATCTTTGACTAGAGTGTTTGAATTGTTGGATGAATCATGTGAAAACAAAATTGTGTTTATTGTTCCTTCAGCATTAAATGACGCATTTGTTGATTTATCTACTTGCTTTGATGAATTAGTAACAGAAGTTTGTCCATATACATATGTAGTAAATTCATTATGACTTTGTAGAATAAAGATTTCAAGACCAATAATAAATGTAATAAAATTTATAATAAGGAAAACAAGCCAAAATCGACCTAATATCATTACTCAAAATTAGAAATTTAGCATAACTTAAATTTTACTTCTAATAATATTTAGATTAGAGCGGGATTTGGAATTATTAACGAGCTAGAAAAATTCTTTTACAGATTTGATTAATGTACTAATATTAATATATTGTCCGAAAATCAAAGAGACTGATGCTTCATATATCAGTAGACAATTATGGCATAACAGTGGATGACGAGAGTAAAAAAATATACCTAGATCCTAATAAGCAACCCAATTCTGATTTCATTTTCATTTCACATGCACATACTGATCATTTATACAAAAGTGTTAGAGAAAACGGTAATAAGATAATCACCTCAAAGATTACTCATAAAATTGCAATGCATCGGGGATACAAATATGGTGATATGTATGAAAAACATGATTTCAAATTACTGGATTCAGGACATATTCTTGGCTCAAACGGACTGCTTATAGAAGACGAGCTGTACTACACTGGGGATATTTCAATAAGAAAAAGAGCATTTATGAATCCTGCCGTTATACCCACGGCAAAAATTCTTATAATTGAATCTACCTTTGGTCATCCCGATTACATATTTCCAAGATTTGAAAGCACCATACACAATGCAAATTTAATAATCTCAGAAATGTATCATCAAGGTATACCCGTCATTTTGCTAGGATACACTCTAGGAAAGGGACAAATTCTAACAAATGTTTTTAGACATTGGAAACCGCTAATTGTACATGATTCAATAGACGCGATGAACAAACTTTACTCAGAGTTTGGGATCAATATGGATAATTATGTTACTTTCTCAGAAGCAGAAAAAAACAGTATGCTTTCTTCTCACAAGCCATGGTTACTTGTAGCTCCGATGGCTTCATGTAGAAATGGATTTCTCAAATATATCAAAAAAAAATATGGCGCATTATCCATTGGATTCAGTGGATGGGCAGTAAAGCCACAATACAAATTTGCGTTGGGACTTGACTATTGTTTACCTCTAAGTGATCACTGCGATTACAACGATTTAATGACAGTGATCAAAAAATGCAACCCTGAGAAAATCTATACTTTTCACGGTTTTGCTGAAAATTTTGCGGAAGACCTTCGGATATTGGGTTTTGATGCCGACACGCTTATTTATTCCAGAGGTAAAAGAAATACCTCTGTTAAACTTGACACTTTTTTTAGTAAATCAATTTCTTGAACATTGTAGAGATAAAGACCAAAAGTCTATTTGCACTTTAGTTCTTGTCGTCGACAAATTATTTTTCGCGTTCTCTAAAATAAGGAATTACTTTTTTACCAAATAATTCTATATTTTTGAAATATCCATCTCCCCAAAATCTAATTATAAAGTGGTTAGTTCCTGCTTCGATGAATCGTTCTAACATTTCGATTGCGTCATCAGGCTTACCAACCCCTATCGCACTTCTTGCTACATCATCGGGTATCTGCATCGCAGCTCTTTTCATTTGTTCCATTAATTCTGGTTTGTTCATTGCATATTCTGTAAAGTACCTGCGAAAATCAAATTCTGAATCTTGTTGAATATTGTGAACCTTCAATAATTCTGGTTTGTATAAACTAACTTTTACTGCATTCTTCATCTTATTCCATGCCTCTTCACCATCATCGGTAAAATATATGTCTACATCATTTGCAAATTGAAAATTGCTTATATCTCTTCCAATTCTTTTGGCATGGTCTTTGATAATGTTAGCGTGGTGTTTAAACAATTCAGGTGTGTAACCTATTGGTATCCAACCGTCACCATAAATAGCACACAACTCTAAAGTCTTTGGTGCACCCGCTGCAATATATACGGGTGGCCTAGGTTTTCTAATACTTTTTGCTTGCAGACATGCATTAATGAGTTTATAATACTCTCCATTATAATTTACCCTATTATCTGGGTCGGAATCGAAAAGAGTTTCTATAACTTCCAATTGCTCCCTAAATTTAGTTACTGGCTTTTTAAATTCGATTCCAAAATCCACTACATTTTGCGCTTCTCCTGCACCGATTCCTAGTATTGCTCTACCATTAGTTAATCTATCCAAGGTAATTGATGACAGAGCAATAGTTGAAGGATGTCTTCTTATGGCATCAGTCACACAAGTACCCAACTCAACATTTCTAGTAACAGCACCAATCGCTGCGAGTAACAGCCACGCGTCATTAACAACTGCATTTTTCCATTGTGGTACGTTTGAATGATCCATTGACCAGATTGAATCAAAATCAATTCTATCGGCAATTTGACAAGCTGTCATTATTTGTATTTCATCCAGACCCAGTCTGGCAATATTTAATCCTTGGGTAAAGCCAAATTTAGTCCTCATTTTATAATGGAATTATGCATATCGGATGAATATATAAGGTTTGGATGATTTATGGCAATAACTTATTGTCCATTTTAATCAAGCATAGGCAACTTATTGACAGATCGCTTAACTGAATATATAATAAATAGCACATTACAGAAAAATACTGTGAATTTCAGATGTTCTAATAATTCAAATCCAAATGATGAAGGCAAAACCTCTGTTAGATTATTGATTAAGGGAAAAGTTCAGGGAGTTTATTTTAGGTTTAATATGCAAGAAGTTGCAAAGAAAAATCGTGTTGTTGGGTGGGTAAGAAATTTACCTGATGGAAACGTGGAATCTTTTATTGAAGGAAAAGAAGTAGATGTTAACCTAGTTGTTGAGTGGAGTAAGGTAGGTCCAGAGAATGCTAGGGTTGACGATGTGAAAATGGATTATGGACAATATACGGGAAATTATAATGATTTCATAATACGACATGATTAACCTCAAAAATAAATCTCCAATTAATTAAAATCAAGATCCAGGGTTCATTGAATAAAATACAAAATAGAATACTATAACTAAATTTAATCGAGATGTTAAATCATGAAAAATAAATAAATAAAGAAAATGCAATTAAACACGATAAAGGATTTAGAATTTCTAGTTTCTATTATAGGGAGCTTTACTTCATATTAATATCAGATTAGAGCTAATATTAGTTTTAGTCTAACGAAATAAATTTACGTCTCGCGACCAAAGCTTTATCATATGCCTGTTATTACTCACTTTCCTAAGGCATTTAATCATATTGCAATTAGCGTTCCAGATCTAGACGAAGCCTTGAAATGGTATCAAGAAGTGTTGGGTTTTACAATATTAAGAGGGCCGACTGAACTCAGTGCAGATGATTCGCAAGTAGGTAACGCGCTTCAGGATATTTTTGGATCGGAATTTAAGAAATTACGAATTGTATGGCTGTCTTAGAGCAATAATATAGGTTTTGAGATATTCCAGTTTATTGAACCCAAACAAGTAATAGAAAATAAACAAAGTGAATATTGGAGAGGTGGGGTAATTCATATATCTATCACAGAACCAAACATAGAGGACTTCGTAAAGAAAGTCTCAGAAACTGGCGGCAGACAACTTAGTAAGATTTGGGAACTAAATCCAGAAAAACACCAAAAGCTGCTTTTTTGCGCAGATCCGTTTGGAAATACGATTGAAATATACTCACATAGTTTTGAGCAATTTCATGCAAATGTGTAAGACTGTAATATTACAAACACATCCATCTTTGCTTCAATATAAATAGCCTTGAGGCGTCAGACATATCCATTTTGAATTTACCGAATAACAGTGTTCAACAAGGCGTGTATCAGTTTCATCAAAACCGCCATTTATGGCAAACCTGAAAACCATAGGAACAACGACTATTGCGACTATACCAATAATGATTATTATCAATTTATGATTATTATCAATTTATTTCTTTTTGATAATTTGGATGTTAACCTTCCTTCAGCTTTATCTACTGGAACCGTCAAGCTCTAATACTGTTAGTTGGACAACATAACTATAAATCCTTAAACTTCTGAATCATTACTTTAAAAGAGACTGAAATCATAATCACTTAGTGAACAGGCAATCAAACATATCTATATATTATCCATTTAGGTTTTTGAATGTCTGATTCTTGAGAAACAATCAGAAAGTCAAATTTATTCGATTAAACGTGTGTGTCTTGTCAATTTTATTTGGCTTTCTGTTATTTCTTGGGATTCAACAATTTGACATTGGTCACGAATTACATGCACAATCGGTCTCTAAAAATATATCAAATGATAAGGTAGTAATTTTAAATTTTGATGATGGTCGCAAAACACAGTTTACCCAGGCAAAACCAATTCTTGACAAATATGGATTCAAGGTTACTTTCTATATTGTATGCAACTATATCGAAAATAAAGCTGGTTATATGGATTGGAAGCAAGTGATGCAATTGTATGAAGAGGGACATGATATTGGTGCACACAGTATGAATCACTTTAATCTAAGTAATCTATCAAAGAAAGATGTTAAATTTGAGATAGGCCAATCTAAGAAATGCCTTCAAGACCATGGGATTGATGTCACAAGTTTTGCCTACCCTTTTAACGAGGGCTCAAATGATAAAAAAATAATTAAAATTGTATCAAAATACTACGAGTTGGCCCGGACTGCTGGCAGTCCGATTACCTATCTGCATTGTGATGGCTGGCAGGATCAATCAAATCAAAAGGACTGTAGAACTTATACTAAAAAAGATGATCTTACTTTTGCCAATAGATATTCAATTAGAGGATGGAGTCACGACCTGTCAAGATTAGTAAATTCATATACCGACGATCAATTGTTGAATAGATTCATTCAAGTTGTGAACACTCAAAGTGAATATAATTTAGATGGGACAATAAGAGCGATCCCCATAATCATATACCACAGAGCAGACGATGATAATGAAGCTGTCGATTACAATACACACATAAAGCTTTTTGAAGAGGAAATGAAATACCTACACGATAATAATTTTCGAGTTATAACTATGAAAGATTTGGCATATCAAGAAAAAACTGATTATCTATACATAAAATCGCCGAATGAACCTCTTCTCACCGGTGGAATAACCTCGGTGTCAAGTGGTAATTAATCGGGATCGCGCAAACCAAATAAGAATGGATGAATAAAGAAATGGGGTTTAGACACGATAAAAGGATTTAGAAATCCTAGTTTCTATTATAGACAGCTTTAGATCATATTAATATAAGATTTGGTACTAAAATTAGTTTTAGTTCGAAAGGTAACGTCAGTGAGAAATCTTAGGGCTCGTTTGATTCATCCAACAGTCATAGCATCCTTCAAAGTCCAGTTGATATACTTCTATTTCGTTCTTGTTACATGTTTGACATAATTTTTCCATTTGAGGAATTTCATCATATCCTCTAATATATAGTGGTTATCAATATAGTCATCTCAGCGTGTCAACTATCATCATTATTGGTATTTTTTCAGGTTTAGTCCAATACGATAACATTCAATTAGTCAGTTGGATATAGTAATTGCTTTATCCATCAAGATCAAACACTAAGCTCCCAACAGTCGTTAATCAGAATTCCACAAGATAAGTTACAGTCTTTGCAGTTATGGTCATAGTAGCTCATTCAATTACAAGACTATGTTTTTGTCTAACAATGCATTCTTATAAGTGTGAGATACAGATATAACTGTGGACGGAAACAGGATTGGCTGTTAAAATTTATCCTGATGTGGAAGATGACTTTAGAGAAAGATACAACAATTACCTGAGGAGCATGAAACAAAGAATCTACGATACCTATCTAGGATATAACGAATTGGAGGAAGAAAGAAAGATGGTTAATCACCAAGCTATGAGGACGCCAGGGCGTAGGGGTGAAGAAATTAAAAGTGAAGAGATAGATAAAGAATTTTCTAGAAGGTATAGCGAGCACAAAAAAGCAATGACTTATTCATATTGAATTCTGAACACATGCATCTTTTTACAACGTAGGGTTTAATCTTGATTTGTGAACCGATAATGTTAAAATCACAATTCATAATTCTACAAGTCAATTTAACATAGACTTCTTAAATTAGTAACGACTATACTTTCTTATGCTGATGATAAAATGTAAGGATTGCAGAAAAACGGTTCCTGCAAGTTATCAACAAGATAAGTTATCGTTTGAAGCAACAAATTTCACCGAACAGCTGGAAAAATGTCCAAATTGTGGGAATGTAAGACCTTATTTTAAAACGAACTATTTTTTCGGAGAAACAAACAATTGAAATATCGGCCATCATATTCGCGTTTTGAGCTACAGAAAAAAATAGTCTTTGACCAGTCAGCTAACTACGAGTAAATTGATCTTTATTGATATTTATTATACAACTATTCATCAGACTCACTAGAGGACATTGGTTATTCACTCCTGTTGCCATTCGTTTTTTAAACTTTTTATCTGATGTTGGGTATGGGAATACAAGGAAAGGGTGCATACATACAAAACTCATCTTTCGCTCATGTGGGCTTAAACCACAATGCACCTTTATTTGGTCATCTAATTACCATAAAAGATAATCTAATATCGTTACTCCAATTAATCTCTACATAATTCAATACTAGAGAAATAGTAGTAACTAAGACTCATTGTCTATACACTAATCCGCTAGTTTTGCTTACATCGTAATGGCCTTTATCATTCTGCCTTTTTTGTCACTTCAAACCTTATAGAGGATGAAAAGAGATGGTATGGTCTCAGACATTCAACGATTTGCACGGCTCTACTGAGTTAGTAGTATTAATAATTATGGTGTGAGATACATAAATGAATAAATTTATCTGAATTTTCATTCTCATCAAACCATGTTTATTAGTAAAAGTAGGACGGCATTAACGCAAACTTTTCTCATTGCTTATATGACAGGTATTCTATGGTTAAGAAGAAATCCTTTATCTTTGATTTTTTCTGCAATAAGTCCTTTCTCTTTGTTATTTATTTTATTTATCGTCAGTGAGGGAAAATATTTGCCACTATCTATTACAGGGAGTTTGGTAATGGCATTAGTTGGATATGGATTGTCACTAGGTCAAGATATCTCTTTTTATAAAAATGAATACAAGATTCAAGATGTCTTTGTAGCGTCTCCTGTATCGCCTATTACTTATATGGTCGGATTGGCAATTTCACAAATATTATTCGGACTGCCTGCTCTATTAGTATTGATCTCACTTGCTACTTTGTTTCTATCATCTTTGATTTACATTCCCGTCTTATTGGTTACTGCCTTACTTGTGTGGGGTTCGATGTCATCTATGGGATTTTTTCTGTCTTCTCATATGTTACACCTGCGCAATGTCTCCCAAATAATATCATTTGTGAATGTGATCCTTGTAATTCTGCCACCAGTATTTTACAGTATAAATATATTACCTCTTGAGTTGCAATATGCTTCCTATTTCGTTCCAAGTACTCACGCATCTCTAATAATCCAAAATATTATGGGAATAGCGACACCAAGCGGATGGTCAATTGAATTAGGACTCCTAGTTCAACTAGTATATCTGATAGGTTTTGTGTTTTTAGCAAAAGTAAAAGCTTTGTGGCGTGAGAATTGATTTTCCAAATATCTTAATGTGATGTAAATATCATAGTTTGAATCCAACTCAAAAGCTAAAATGAATGAATCTTGAAATTAGTTGATTCTAAGTGATACTACAAAGAGAAATTAGGTATTTAGCTGATAAAGATACAATAGTATCCTATACTTCTTTGAACTATTTCTTTATTGATTTTTAAAGTTATGTTTTAGTGAAAATTCTGTTCTTATATTAAGAAACATTTTAAGAAACATATTATTACATTTTGATATTCTTTATCCTTCATGCGACCAGTTACCTTTACAATGATGTTCATAAATTGTCATCAAGAATTGAATTTTGATCAATGACCTGCACAAAATACAGAAACAAATAATTGAACACAGCAATAGTACCTAAAAAGTATCGTGAATCGTTAGAAATGAATTGAACTCTAGTTTTCCAAAAGGATAAATCTGGTAAGAATAAATCTGATAAATCATGGCCACAGAGCAGCTGTTCGTCAGTGTCGTTATCATCCTGGTAGCAGCACGACTACTTGGTGAGTTTTGCCAAAGGCTGCGTATGCCTCCACTAGTTGGGGAATTGGCTGCGGGAATAATAATTGGCCCTTATGTTTTAAAATTGGTAACTCCTACTGAAAGTCTAACTGTTCTATCAGATTTAGGAGTTTTCTTTATTATGTTCCTCGCGGGATTGCAAATGGATCCCAGAGAAATAAGAAAAGCTGGATTTCACGCAGCAATTCTGTCAATCATAGCATTCTCAATACCTTTCACAAGTGGTTTTGCAGTAGCGTATGCATTTAGTCTAGGAATGATTCAATCAATGTTTGTTGGTTTGTTACTATCAATAACAGCTGTTCCGGTTACGACAATCATTTTAATGCAATTTGGAATCTTAGAAAGTAAATTGGGTAATACAGTCATAACTGCAGCAATAATTAACGATATTTTTTCACTTGTTGTATTATCAGTTGTCCTGCAATTGCACGAAGCCGGTGGCGCGCCTGTAAATATTTTCGAAGAAATTACAAATTCTGTAATCAAGATTTCGTTATTTATCGGTGCAATATTTCTCATCGACATTTTATTTAGAAAAGCCAACGTTTGGCTTCAAAATAGGGGCAGATACTTTTTTGAAAAATTGCAGACAAAAGAAGCGGCATTTGGCATTTTGCTAATTTCCACTATTTTAGTATCTGTTGTTGCACAAGAAGTCTTTGGTTTGCATTTTATAATAGGCACTTTCTTTTCTGGATTATTAGTTTACAAAGAAATTATCAGGAAAGAAAATTTTGAGCGAGTTTATGGAATAATTTCCGCAATAACATTTGGATTTTTTGCTCCCATATTTTTTGCTGTTATAGGAATTGATATTAATATGGATTCAATCGTCAAAATGCTCCCTTTTTTCATTATACTGACTATTACGGCTGTACTTTCTAAGGTAGGAGGAGGTTACATTGGTTCAAGGTTAATTAAATTCTCAAAGGAGGAATGTTTTGCTATAGCCTTTCTCATGAATGGAAGAGGAATGGTAGAGTTAGTTATCGCATCTATTGGCTTTTCTTCTGGCATCATTGATTCAACCATATTCTCTATAACTGTGACAATTGGCTGGATTACAACAATTATGGCGCCAATATTATCAAGACCCTACGTCCTAAAAATGAAATCTCAAGCAGCAAACAAGCCTAATCCATGATATTGAACGATTTCAGGCAGCAGTATTTTCAGCAGCAGTATTATCGGTAGCAGTATTATCGGTAGCAGTATTATCTTCATCCAAACCTATCCATCCATATCCTTTAACTTCTAATTCTTCAGATAGCTCCTTTCCTCCAGACTTTATAATCTGTCCTTTTGACATGACATGTACCTGATCAAGTTTTGACAAATACCTTAGAATTCTTGCATAATGCGTGATAATTAATATGCCTGCTCCTGTTGATATTAGAATGTTTATGGCTTCTGCAACTGCTTGGATTGCATCAATATCCAATCCAGAATCCGGTTCATCAAGTATAGCAATCATTGGCTTCAGTACAAGCATTTGCATAACTTCAGATCTTTTTTTCTCTCCTCCGGAAAAGCCTTCATTCAGATATCTGCTTAAAAATGTCGATTGAAGACCAACATTATCTAGATTCTTTTTTAGATACTCATGAAATTCCTTTACAGTTAAAAATACTTCTCTGTTTTCCTGTTTTCCACTTAGACTTTTATTCAATATATTGTACGCGTTCCTCAAAAAATGACTATAGCCTACCCCGGGAATTTCTGTAGGATATTGAAAACCTAAGAATAGGCCTTTCTTAGCTCTTTCCTCTGTACTCAACTCAAGTATATTCTCGCCATCAACCAAAATACTTCCGGATGTCACAGAATACTTTGGATGACCCATGATAACGTTTGCTAAAGTGCTTTTACCAGAACCATTTGGACCCATTATAGCATGAACCTGACCTCTATCTATTTCTAAGCAAAGATCATTTAGAATTTCTTTACCGCTTATGTTGGCTGACAAATTATGAATTTCTAAAAAAACCACATTTCTTCTGTTTCTCAAACATAATATAAATATTAAGTTACTTTGTTCAAAATTTAAATTATTCATCTTATATTTTATACCAATTTGTCAAGGGGCTTGTTCATTGGTAGGTTTCAACCGTTCCATCTGGGTCATATTGCAGCAATTAATTTTGCCTTCTCAAATATTGATGAACTAGTAATTATTGTTGGTAGTTCTCAGGCAAGTCACGAGCCGGAGAATCCATTTACTGCTGGAGAAAGAATATCCATGATAAAAGAATCACTAAATGCTGATCCCAAAATAGATTGCAAAAAAACTTTGATAATTCCGATTCCTGATACAAACGTCCATTCTATGTGGACTCATAATGTCGATATGTTAGTACCACGGTATGATGCTGTTTTTACAAATAATGAATTTACAGGTTTCCTTTTCACTCAACGAGCTATTACTGTAATGGAACCGAAACTACTTGACCGTAATGATTTATCAGGAACCGAAATTAGAAGGAGAATGATAAAAGATATCAAGTGGACGCACCTTGTTACTGAACAGACATTAAAGGTAATTAAAAGAATCAATGGAGTAGAACGTGTGAAAAAAATATCAAATCTATCACATCATCAAAAAATCTGAAATTGTAAACACTAAATTCAGTGAAAAAGCTTGCAAACGCAAATCATGGATATTAATAAATAATTGAAAAACAAGAACAAAAATAATTGAAGGTGCATTCATTATCAAAGAGAGAAATACATGACATAACAAACCACGTTAATAAAACTTGGCCAACAAATTCCTTCACTGGTATAAAGAATTTGCAAGCCTACGTCATAGATTCAGATAAACGTCTTCTCGTAGGAGACAAAATTATAGCAGTCCAATTAGCACCTGATCTCATAATCCCACATCTTACACAACATGAATTATTAAATCACTTTGCATCAGTGGAAGTCGATATGAATGCAGTGAAATTTGTATGCAACGGCGCCAATATCATGAGGCCTGGAATCACTGATTTTACTACATTCAAAGAATCTGAAATAGTATTGGTAAAAGATCAAACTCACAAAAAAGAACTAGCAGTATGTATATCGTTAGTTAATGATGAGAATGCAAGAAAAATGGAGAAAGGAGTCGTCTTGAACAATGTACATCATATTGGAGATATTTACTGGGAAATGAAAAAAACTATCCGGAACTGACGACTCCAAACAATTTGTTGATTGTTTTTTAATACTGATATTTCAAATCATAGACTAATAGATTCTTCTTCAATTCCTTTTTTGGATATCGCCAAGACATCAATACCATCACCACTTGCTGAGTCTCTTTGTATTGAGGATTTAATTGCCTTAATAGCAAGTTTTTTGGATGCATCTTCAGTCATGTTTTTCCTATACTCAGAATCTATTAGTCCTAATGCTAATTCTGCACCAGTGCCTACTGCTGCATAATTGTCAGGAAGAAGTGAACCCAACGGGTCTAGAGTATAAATTTCTGGTATAGTGTATACTCCTCCAACTATTACCTGCGTCAGCAAAGGAAAGAATCTCCTTTCAAACATTATAACTGACATTAATTTAGAAACAGAATTGGTAGCCATTTCTCTCCTAGTTTCCAATTTTCTAATTTTTGCTAGCGCTCCTACTTGTCTTGTCAGAACCTGCATATCAGCAACCATTCCGGCACACGCAGCAGCAACCTGATCCGTTATTGGGAATATTTTCCTGGTATTTTTATTTACTACAAAATTTCCATATGAAATACGCTTCTCGGCTGCAAGAATAATACCATCTTGACAAGTCAAGCCTATAGCAGTGGCACCAGGCATAAATTGAAAGGCCATATGATTCAATAGTAGTGAATGTAGTTAGATTTAGTCGTTTCGTAGCTTTAGCACACTATGTTTGTATCTTCTTGTTAAGAGGTTTTAGATAAAAATGTGTCATGAATCCTTATTGCCTCCGAGACTAGCCTGTTTTGTAATTCTAATGCCTCCTTTCCCTCAGGATGTCTTGACTCTGCAACTGCCTGTGCAACTATATTCATAATATGTCTTAAAAGGAACTCATCTCCCCTTGATGATTCAGCCTTATACGTTCCATTTGCCTTATTTACAAATACTACATTTTCATTTATGAAGCTATATCTGGAATCAGATTCATCTTCGTAAGGAATGATTTTGTATCCAATCTTTTTCAAAGCGAATGTTTTCTTAATTAGTGGCTTTCTTATCTGAGTTGTAACTGTTACATTTTCATAACCTTGATTATCTACATTTTGTCCACTGTAGGGATAATTAGACAAAGTATTATCTTCAACCTCTACAGTTTGCTGACTTTTTCCTTTTTCACCTACTACATCTGTAGATATTTTAATTTCATTCTTAGTAATGTCTTTATATTCATCTTCTATTGATTTATTGAACAAATTATCTTCCTCAGGTATCGACGGAGATTTACTACTGGGTTTTGATACTACTTTCTTGGTTTCTACTATCTCGTATCCTTCTATCTCTTCATATGGCTCTAGGGTTTCAATTACTGCCTGACCAAGAACTTTGTCTATTTGTTTATATATTTTTGATTCTTCGCGAGTGACGAGAACGTCTTCATAGAGAGTTAGATTCGGTATGACCGTATCAATTATGAACTTTTTCATAACGCTTGAAAATCTATCAAATTCTTTATCTTCTATTATTGCAGATTTATCAGCAAATCTCGATGTTAATGTATCACATCTTACAAATCCTGTTACTCTATGTAACTTGGTTTCAAAACCAAACAAGGTTCTCATTACTATATGACTTCCTACCATAACTGCAATTCCTCTCTCATCTTCTGTTAAAGGTCTGCGAGCAACAGTTATTTCACCAATGATGTTTCCATTATCAAGGCTCAATGGTATTTTATGGCCTTGTATTTCTGGAATCTTTATCAATTGAGCATTAGAAAAATTCCATTCTTTAAATTTGTCTGATTTTTTGATATATACTTCAAACACTGGTTGCCTTAATACTGCTAATTTTCTAATTTCTTTTATCAATCTTAATTCATCCACAAGCGCCTTGGCATCACTTACTATTATCTCAGTTCCATCTCTGGCTAAGCGCGGTTCATTAATCTCGTGTAAATCCGATTTACCTGTAGACAGGTCATCCAGTGATTTTGTATCAATTAAAAATGATTTGTGGTAGTTACCCCTTCGAGTTCTAATTTTCATCTTTTCAAATGATGTAAGAAAAGACAGTCTGCCTGTCCCATATCTGCCGGTTCTAACCCTCTTTAATCTAGGAGAAATAGAATCAACTTTCTTATGTGGTGAACCAAGTAACAAAAACTTTTGGATCTCGCCTTCATCCATTCCTGCATTGTCCTCAATCGAAATCGAATAATTATCAAGTACAGTTACCAGAACCCTTGTTGCATCTTCATCAAAGGCATTTTCAACCAATTCCTTAATGACGTCAGCTGGAGAAACCCACGTTTTAGTTGCAAATTCCCTAAAGAAGGACGGATGCACCTTTAACGCAATTGTCATGATTACTATGTCTTAATCCCTCACCTTTATCTATTACTCGTTGGTATTTTTCTAATCTCATTAAAACTAGTCTTAATATAACAAGTACAAATTATTGAGTATAGGATATTTTTGCAACAATTTGTCACACTATGAATAATAACATTTTCTTAGTTAAACAAAGTATTTCCATATGGCAGATATTCAGTGATTCCAAGTATCAAATGAGGTTTTGAGGAAGTAGGAGTAGTGGTCAACCATATCATGACAGCAGGTACTGCGGCACAAGCAACTATGGTCAAAATAATAAGCCACACTGCAGTCGTTTTTTCAGCCATAAAATACGGATTCAGAAGTAGATATATAAATTTTCAAATTGGGTTCTTTGCTTAAATAGGATTATAAGTCACCATATTGGCTTCACATTCTTGCTGAATGAAATTATTAGAATATCAGGGAAAAGAATTATTTACTGAATACGGTATTGTTATTCCAAAATCATATCTTGCAAAAAATCAATCAGAATTGAACCAAATTGCAGCCAAACTGGAATTCCCTGTTGTCCTTAAATCACAGTTAACTGTTGGAGGAAGGGGTAAGGCCGGTGCCATATTAAAGTGCATGAGAAAGGAAGACCTTGTACCAAAGTTTGCAGAGTTATTAAATAAGGAAGTAAAGGGAGAACGTCCAAAAATAATTCTAATTGAAGAGGCCGTAGATATAGATAAAGAACTTTATCTCTCATTATTCTTGAATAGGGGTAAAAGGACCTATTCATTAATTTCATCTGGTCAGGGAGGAATGGATATTGAAAATGTTGAAAATAAAGTTATTCAAGACATTTCTATTAGCGGATTAACAGAAGCAATTGCAGAGAGCATTGCAAAAAATTTGGGCCTAAGTGGTGTAACTGCTGATTCATTTTCAAATATAGTGATAAAGCTAGCAAAACTCGTTAGAGAAAAGGAGGCTGAATTAGCAGAAATAAATCCTCTGGCCATACTAAGAGATGGAACTTGTCTAGCACTGGACGCAAAAATTATCATTGATGATAACTCAATATTCAGACATCCTGAGTTAAAAAAATATATCCAAATTTCTGAGTTGCAGGAACAAGCCGAAAAGAGTGGGTTTTCTTTCGTAGAATTAGAGGGTAACATTGCAATAATAGGTAATGGTGCTGGTCTTGTCATGTCCACACTAGACATTGTTAATGATGCTGGTGGAAAACCGGGTGCCTTTTTGGATTTTGGTGGAAGGGCTACAACTGAAACAATTTACAAGGCATTAGAGGTTATAAGCAAATTATCTAAAATCAAGGCGATTTTGGTAAATTTGTTCGGCGGTATTGTTAGGACTGACTTAGTAGCTCAAGCTATCCTCGACGCACATAAGGATGGTATGATTAGTGTTCCTATCTATGCCAGAATTTCAGGCGCGGAATCAGACAAGGCTAAACAGATGCTTTCAAATAGCAATGCAAAACTGTATGACACAGTCGAAGAAGCAATCACATCATTAGTGCAATATATGGGGAGGAGTAAATAGATGTCTAAAAAATTTGATATTTTTGATATTCTGGTAGGTAAACCTGAAGATCCTGACTATGGTAATAAACCGGTGATAATTCAGGGAATAACAGGAAATTTTGGTTCGGTCCACACTAGATTGATGAGAGAATATGGCACAAACATTGTGGCAGGTGTAACTCCTAATAAGGGAGGTCAATCATTTGAAGGAATACCTGTTTTTGATTCTGTTAAGGATGCTAGCAAGAATTTTAATGTAAGGATATCGGGAATATTTGTTCCCGCTCAATTCTTCCTTGCTGCGGTAAAAGACGGAGTGAATAGTGGAATAAAATTACTTGTGGCAATTCCAGAACATGTTCCAGTACGTGACGCTATGGAAGCGTTAGATTATGCCCAAACTAATGGCGCAAGAATTTTAGGACCGAATACTCCGGGTGTAATAGTTCCAAAAATAAATAAAATTGGAATAATGCCCTCTCAACCATTTATCAAGGGAAATACTGCAGTCTTTTCTAGGAGTGGAACTCTAATGTATGAAGTTTCGTTTCATTTGTCAAAGGCCGGAATAGGACAAAGAATAGCTCTAGGAATAGGCGGTGATCCGATTAATGGGACAAATTTGATAGAAGCATTTGATCTAATAAGCGACAGAGATGAGGTGGACTCAGTTGTTGTAGTTGGCGAAATTGGAGGAGATGCTGAGGAATCCCTTGTTGAATATATCGAAAAAACAGGTTTCAATATACCGGTTGTAGCATATGTTGCGGGTCGATCTGCACCCAAGGAAAAAAGAATGGGGCATGCTGGGGCAATCATTTATGGAAATTACGGGTCTGCAGAATCAAAAATTTCCAGTTTCTCTAGAGTAAATATTCCCGTAGCAAAAAGACCTGCCGAAATTCCAAGTATTCTGAAGAAATTGATGAAATGAGTATTTATCAATCAGATCTTATTCACTAGCAATCTATTATTTTATTCAATTCGAGTCAGATGATCTAAAACTCAAGTAACAATTATTGTTTAGCATTGTTAGAATTGATTGTAGTAGATCAGATTTGTATAGATAAATTGAGACTATTCAAATATTATGAACTATTTAGATAACACGTACTGCAATGCTGTTAAGTACGCCAACAAGCTACTTTCACTTACTTTATTAACAATATCCCGATGTAAAAATTAATTGGATCACAAGTATTTGGCACAATCTTTGGTTAATCTTAAGAACGAATATCTTGATGAATTTCAATCTTATAATCATATTAGAGAATTTATTCCAGTATCAAATCATCAAAGCCTGTTTGATAAATCACTTATAGAAAAACTGCATACTTTTTTCAAGTATAACAAAATATATTATAAGGAACAAAATCTTACACTTTCTAATATTCCGTGTATATCATATGAAGGAGATATTAATCATTTTTGGCTAAGTTCCAAAAAATATGATACAAATTATCAACCATTTCTTCCAACATGGGGACTGTCGGCTCTTGTTATGATTCTTGTCGCAAAAGATCTAGGCTTCGAAAATATCATAGATATCGGATCAGGTGATGGAAGACTGATATATTGCGGTAGTATACTTGGTCTTAATGCCGTGGGAATAGAGATTGATAAAAATTTATGCGATCTGCAAAATGAAATATCTATTTCTAGTAACGTAAAATATGAAATAATTAATGGAGATTCGAATTCGATAGACTACACGAAATTCGAATTGGAAAAAACAATGATCTTCATATCAGCCCTACCTGAATTAGGAGAAATGATATCATTTAGCTTAGTAAATCAGTTTAAAAAGTATAAAGAAAAGTTACATAAGGTTGGTATCACATTAATGGGAAGTCAAACGTATAGACGATATTCGCGAGATAAATCTAGGTGGGGATGGGGACAATTCATAGATGAATTTGGATTGAAAATAGTCGAATGTGTAAGTCTACCAAGCTCCTGGACACTTGATGAAAAAAAAGAAACACCATATTTGTTTACGCTATTCAATTATTAATCAACTAGAGTCTTAAAACTGCAGTGACACAAATATTCGAGCATCAAAACATATCATAATGCTAAATTTGATAAATTATCACAAAAATTCCATGCAAATGGGTTCTACGTGTTTATGGTAATCAATGTTAAGACTCAATCCGTTTATTAGGTTATTCTAAGTTACGTAACAATTTATTTTGGCATGTGGCATGTACAGAATACAATGAAAGGATTGGGTGAGTGAACTGATAAGATACATGGTATATCTTGAGAATGAAAAATATTTTCCAAAAGACGCAACTTCTATCCTTTCTTTATCTAGAAAGATTTTACATGACGACAAAATTGTAATTAGAGATGTCAGAGTCGCAAATCATTTTCTTGAATTTGATATAAGCACACCTACTCCATCAGAAATTGAAAAAATAAAATCCAAACTGTCACTGATATCACCAATTATAGAAATTGATAATATTATTGAGACGGACCTTGATAAAAAAGAATCGATAAAGTTGGCTCGCGAACTTTTCAACAATGAAAAATATTGGAAAACGCATGAAGTTCTTGAAGGTACTTGGAAACACACCCAGGGAGATGAAAAGGTACTATTGAATGGTATCATTCTTGTTGCAGCGGCTTTAGTGCATTACCAAAAAGGAGAATTAGAAATTTGTATTTCTATTATGAAAAGGGCACTAAGTAAATTGAATAACTCGTATGGTAAATATCTTGACATAGATATTGATTCTTTAAAAAATGAAATCACAGATATCGTTAAATCAATTAAGGTTTCAAAGTTTAGGATTTAAGATAAATAGAATATACAAAGATAATTGATGTGTAACTATCAAAAGATCAAAACTGAGACAGTTCAAATTACTGAATTGGGTCACTGTGTTTGTCTATTTCTTCTCCTTCTCATTATATATGCGGCTACAACCAATCCGACAAGAATGGAAACCAATATGAAAAAAGTACTTTCATCTCTTACTGTGCCTTTTGGCAAAATTGCTAATAATAGAGAGGAAAGATGAGCTATCATTACGAATCATAAATATAGACCCAAGGCGGGAAATTAAAGATTTCTTGACAGGTTGTAAATAATAATAATAAGGTTCTGTCATATTATTTGTATATTGGTCAAAAATGAACCCTTTGTTAACAATAAACTAAAAGTTGGACTTGAAATTCATCAACAACTGGATTCAAAGAATAAATTATTTTGCACTTGCAAAATAATTGATTCTACCGAATATGATCTTACTTTTACTAGGAACCTGCGTCCGACTCAAAGTGAAATGGGATCTTATGATCAAGCGGCTCTTTTTGAATCAAAAAAAATCAAGACCATAAAATATCAATCGTCTAAAAATTCAAACTGCCTAATAGAATCGGATGAAGAGCCTCCACAAATGGTTAACAAGGAAGCACTTGAAATAGTATTAACAATTTCACTTGCACTTCATTGTACTATTGAAGATGAATTACACGTAATGAGAAAGATAGTAATAGATGGTTCAAACACCACCGGCTTTCAAAGAACTATTCTGGTTGGTCGAAACGGTTTTCTAGATGTAGATGGTGTTAGAGTGGGTATCCAGAGTATATGTCTAGAAGAGGATGCCGCTAGGATAATAAATGAAGATGATGAGGATGTCGAAGACAGGAACAAGATATTTTCTCTGGATAGATTAGGCATACCTCTTATCGAAATCGCCCTTGAACCAATTTCTAATTCTCCAATTTTTGTAGCAAATGTAGCTCAGATCGTGGGACGATTACTACGATCGACAAAAAAAGTGACAAGAGGACTTGGAAGTATCAGACAGGATGTTAACATTTCATTAGATGATGGACCTGTAGTTGAAGTGAAAGGTGTACAGCAACTATCACAGCTCGCACTTGTTATTGAATATGAGTCGAAAAGACAAGACGGATTATATCAAATCGCAAAAGAATTAAAAAAACGTACCATTGATGATTCAAAATTCATAGATGGCATTACAGATGTTACCGATTTATTAAAAAGATCATCTTCAAAAGTAGTAAAGACAATCCTCACTGATGATGATTCAAGGTTTATGGCGTTCGTTTTGCGAGGTTTTAAAGGAATCTTATCTTTTGAACCATATCCAGGAATTAGATTGGGAAAGGATTTAGGAGAGCTTGTAAGATCTTATGGAATCGGCGGTATTTTTCACTCAGATGAATTACCAAACTATGGAATTAGTAGTGAAGATGTTAAATCGATATCTTCAATTCTAAAAATGGACAAAAATGATGCTTTTATATTAATAGGTGGATCAGCAATGTTACTAAATACAGTATTAATTGAATTATTCGATAGAATCAAAAAATCTTTTTCAGGCGTTGCTCCCGAAACACGTTCTGTTAGATTAAACGGTATTACAGTATTTAGCAGACCCAGACCTGGGTCTTCAAGAATGTATCCTGAAACGGATATTCCCTATATTTCAATAGATAATGATAAATTAAAGGAATTATCCAAAAATATTCCTCAACCATGGAACGTAGTTATAGAACAAATCAGCAAAAAATACGGGATTAACAAGACGTTGGCAGAAAATATTTTTGATTCTCACTATTTTTCTCTTTTTGAAAAGATAGTCTCACAGACCTCACTCAGTCCGTCTTTCGTAGTATCTAAACTGACAGAGGATTTAGTTAGTTTGGAGAGACAAGGATATGATAGTTCAATCCTTACTGATGAGTTGTTATTTTACCTGTTTATGCAACTAAATAATTCAAGAATATCTAAAGAATCAATTCCTATAATACTAGAAAAAATACTAAAGAGAGAAGTCAACGATGTTGATGAAGTCATAAAATCATTTGGAACTGAAAGCATAACCGAGGAATTTGTTGATGAGACCATAAGCAAGATAATAACTGAAAACAAAATGATAATTTCTCAAAAAGGATTTGATGCAATTGGACTATTAATGGGTAGATGTATGGCAATCCTAAGAGGTAAAATTGATGGTGAAAAGGTTAATAAATTGCTCCTGGCAAAATTGACAGAGCACATTCAAACAGGTAAGGGTAAGAACATCTAACAGATTTTGTTAACAGTTAATACTAAAAATATTTGTTGATTTCAGAACGCTCGTTAGAATTCATTTAATCTTGAATTAAATATGTCCTGTGTAAGAAAACTAAATCAATTTCAAGATACCTGTTTGTATCTTGTTCTCATTCTTAATCTCTCAAAGAATTCTAAAATTATCCAAAAAATACATGTAGCGATACCAATGAGCAAAATAATCACTCCAACCAATATAGTGTAAATTTCAATTTTTGGATTTTTATTATTATCAAAGAGGACCGAACTTGCAAACATACTATTTGTGTAAATATCCTCATTCTTGAGATTAGTTAGTACTGCTGAATAATTTCCACTGATTGTTGGGTTGATTGTAGTAAAGAATGCTTGTGAAGAATTCTGATCAATCAATAATGTTCCTTTTGGATTTAATATCCTCACATTAAGTAAGTCTAAAGAATTCTGCAGAGTTATCGATAAGGATATGTTTTTTCCTTTTTGTACATCTTCCAGGACTAGCATGGGTTTACTTTCATTACTTATTTTCCCCTTAAATACAGTACTAGTAGAGTGAAGAGGATCTGGAACACGTATTGAAGAAATTGAAATTATCGTTACCCCTATCAATAAAGTTATCAATCCAAGAGCTAAAACAATCCGCTTCAATGATGATCACCTATCATGACTGGCATTTTATTACTTATCATAGCCAAGCAATTTACAGATATGTATTTTTTAACATATAACTATGTTCCCAAATAATAACTTTAGGACTAAATCTGACCACAAAATGCTTTGGTTAATGCTTAAGAAATATGGGAGGAAGGACAATTCATAATATATATATAAACTAAATTTGGTTATATTTGCCATGGGCAATTCTAAGCACACAAAATCAATCTTATTTGGTTTAACTTTTGTAATGGTCTTGTTAATGACCAATGGGGTAGTTGCTGTTTTTGGACAGTCATCTGCCCTTGATAATACCCTAGTTGGTGCTGTGATGAAGGGTGGAAATGTAAATCAAAAACAAGTTAGAGAAAGTACGCCATTACCTCCACCGAATTATTTTGATGAAAGTTTTAAGCTCATAAAAGAAGCAGGACTAAATCATGTAAGGTTCTTATACTATTGGGAAGCATACGAGAAAAATCCTGACGCATTTATGAAAGAATTAGATCTAGTAGCAAATGCAGCAGACAAATATGGTATAAAAGTAATATATGATAATCACCAATGGCATACTTCTTCCTGGCTGGAAAAGAGGGGAACAGGTTTTCCATCATCTCTGTTCGAAAATAATTCACAACTATATCCAATGAATGCTGGTGGAAAAGAAGGAGAAAAAACGGCAAAGTTATGGTGGTCCAATTTTTGGGATAGATCTGTTAAGGACGGGCAAGGGAATGATGCATGGAAGTTGCTCTCCGACTTTGAAAAAAAAGTAGTTACCAGACTGGATAACCATACTAGTACTGAGGGATATGAAATCCTTAGCGAACCTCATGTAGAGAGCGTAGATCAATGGGCCAAGATTGGAAACTTTAATTCATTTATGACTGATTCACTAAGATCATTAACTCAAAAAACAATTGTTTATAGTATGAATGTACCTGTAGACCTTGATGGACCAATAAACTTGTCACCAGAAAATCTTGCCAAGATGGCCCCTTCAAATAAAGAAAATGTACTGTTTAAAATAAGTGTTTATGGAGTTCCAGACAGAGATCAATACCAAAAACAAAGATTTGACATTTTCTTAAAGACTCGTGAATTGACTGGTATTCCACTATACATTGGTGAATGGAACAATGTAGTAAGAACTCAAGTTAACGGAGTATTTACGCTTGATCCTGAGAAGAGTGGTCTAAGCCAAGATATTACAAATGCCATGCTTGAAGCGTTTAAGAACCAAAACGTATCTGGCTCTGCCTTTTGGAAATGGGATTATAATGATGCACCTACTGCCAGCTTTAACTTAGTATTAAATCAAAATGGAACATTAACGCCAACTGAATATTATACCTACCTCAAGAATGCAGCAGCCACAGTGTACCCAAATACTGAGAACTAATTCACATGTGAATCATCGGAATTATTAGGCTCGGATCCTACAAGAGAAACGAATACGTCATCTAATGTAATGGGTGATACCTTGAAAAAAAGATTTTTCTTTATTGCAATGCCTGATAATTCCTGAATGTTGGATTCAAATGTGAAAAGTTTTAGTATATCTGCTCCAGTATCAATTACAGACCCATATGATTTCAAGGTCTCCATTTCTATGCCAGATTTTGAAATCTCTATCTTGATATTTTCTTTTATCTTATTTCTAATGTCTGAAATTGTTCCTTGTGCAATAACGATCCCCTTATCTATGATGACTATATCATCGGATAATACTTCTGCCTCATCCATATAATGTGTTGTAAGCATGATGGTTGTTCCACTCTCCTTTTTCTCCTTTATTGCTTTCCAGATTTGACGTCTAGACACGGGATCAAGTCCAATCGTGGGTTCATCTAGAAAAAGTAACTTAGATTCAGTAGCCATGGCCATCGCTACTAATATTTTCTGTTTCATTCCTCCAGAAAGATACATGGAAAGTTTATTTCTTACATCATATAACTCAAAATCGCGAAGAACCTTTTTTGTCCTTTCTGATGATTCATATTTATTCACTCCTCTAATTCTCAGCCAATAATAAACATGATCCCATGGTGTGAGCGCACGCAGAGGTCTTCCTTCTTGTGGCACGATAGAAATATAATTTCTTATTTTTTCAGTATCTTTAATAAGATCATTATTAAATATTTTTACAGTTCCAGAAGTTGGTAATAACTGTGTTGCACAAATTCTGACGAATGTAGTTTTTCCTGCTCCATTTCTACCAAGAAGAGTGAAAATTCTTCCTGGTTCAATATTTAATGAGATATTGTTTAAGGCAAAGGATACTGATCCTTTATATTTTTTAGTGACTTGAACGGCTTCTACTGCGCTCATGGAGAAATATTTTCAATATCGCCAATTATGTATATGCTGTATACTTCAAATTTAATTTTTGGACAAGAAAATGTTTGGATATTGAAAATAAAAATAATCCAACTTATTCCACATTAATTGAAACACCGTGGTCTTTTGAGTCCCTTAACTTGAAAGTTGCCTCTAATATTCCATTTTTGTAAGTTGATTTACCCGAAGATGGCGCAATCTTATCAGGAAGTTCTATTTTCTTGTTGTATTTTCTTTCACCTGAAACAGATTCTATAGTCAAAGAAGTTTCATTAGCCGTTATCCTCAAATCTCCTTTACTTACACCAGGTAGTTCTGCAATAACTTTCAGTTTGTCAACATCCTTTATGATATCCACCACGGGTTCCCTCTGCTCGCTAACTGAAAACCTACCACTCAGTGAGCTTGGGAAAGTATTTAGATTTCCAAATTTTCGGACAACTGGTTTACCATCCTCTCCAATTTTGAAAGAATATCCATATACTATCGGACCCATTTCGCGCACAACGGATCCGTCATCAAGTTTGCGTTCTCTTATGAGATTCTTTGGAAGATTTTGATCCATATTTTTGACAGCTTCTTGCATTATTTTTTCCATTTCTTTCATCATGGAATCTACATCAGGAAACCATGAATTTGATCTTCTTCGTCCAAACCACTCATCAAACGGAGTCGACATATATGCTATCTTGAATAATTAAATATAAATATTATAGGCTCTATAAATCTAAATATTTTTTGTATCATCCAATTCTTTGATTAACCATTTTTGTCTTTCTGTAAGTTTTGTGGGTATGTCAAGCTTTAACTTTACAATTTGATCCCCGTTGGAACGTCGACCGTGTACCGGTATTCCTTTCCCCCTTAATCTGAGAATAGAATCAATTTGCGTTCCTACAGGAATTTTCAACTTTTCTCCTCCGTATAGCGTCGGTATTACAATCTCTGTACCTAATACCAACTCTGTAAATTTGAGTTTTAGAGAATAAAGTATATCACCATTTTCAAGCCTTTCAAAAATTTGATGAGGCTTAATATGAATTCGGATAAACAGATCCCCCGGGCTTTCATTTTCATACGAAATTCCTCTACCTTGTAACTGCAGTGTCATTCCATCTTCAATCCCCGGTGGTATCTCGATTTGTATTTTTTTTCTGGCTGGGACCTTTCCTGACGCCTTACAATTTCTACATGGTTTTTCAATGATCTCTCCCATTCCTCTGCAATTTCTACAAGTTTCCACAGTAACAAAAGTTGAAAATCGATTTTCGTTAAAGACTCTTTTTGTTTGTCCAAGGCCATTGCACGATGTGCATTTCTTAGGTTTTGTCCCAGGATAACAACCACTTCCATTGCATATTGAACATTTTTCTAATGATGGAACTTCAACAGTTTCATTCTTTCCGTTTATTACCTCCTCTAGAGTGAGTGACAGATCAATAACTGTGTCTTCACCCTTGTTAGTCCTTCCAAAATTAAAACCAAATCCAAATGGGTCGCTTCTATTTCTGGTAGAAAATCCACTTCCGAAAAATTGCTCAAAAATATCTCTAATTCCGCCAAATCCAATATCTCTGAAAATTTCGTCAAAATTTGATTCTGATCCTCTGAAGACTTCCTCCGACCCCAAGTGACCATATCTATCATATTTTTTTCTTTTTTCATCATCTGATAAAACGGCGTACGCTTCTGATATTTCTTTGAATTTTTCCTCCGCCCCTGAGCTCTTATTTCTGTCAGGATGATATTGGAGAGCTAATTTCCTGTACTTATTTTTGATTTCTTCTTTAGTAGCATTCTTATCTACGTTCAAAACTTCGTAATAGTCACGCTTTGTAGTCATGGTCGAAAACCATTGGTTGAATATAACAGAATCAATTCAGGACTTCCTTTCTAGATCAATCGTATTATGATGGAGTGTTAGAGGGATTTGCACTATCTGATGTTGGATTTGCACTATCTGATGTTGGATTTGCACTATCTGATGTTGGATTTGCACTATCTGGATTCTGAGACGATGCAGTTTGTTGGGATCCCGCAGCTCTATATGCTTCGGTACTTATTTCACCTACGATATTTTTTAAGCCTTCTATTTTCTTTTTAATTTCTTCGATATTATTTGATGAAACAGATTCCTTTAATTCCTTTACTGCGTTATTCACTTTCTCTATTTGTTCGGGTTTAATTTTATCTTTTAAATCCTGTTGAGTCAATTTTTCTGCAGTGTATATTAGATTATCTGCTTCATTCTTTACTTCAGCATCTTCTTTCTTCTTTTTATCCTGTTCTGCAAATTGGTCTGATTCCTTCTTAAGTCTTTCAATATCATCTTTAGATAATTTGGTATTTGCAGAAATTGTTATTTTCGATTCCTTAGAGGTAGCTAAATCTTTTGCGGTAACATTCAGAATGCCATTTGCGTCAATGTCAAAAGCAACTTCTACCTGGGGTATTCCTCTGGGGGCTGGCGGTATTCCAGATAAATTAAACATCCCTAGCGAAACACAATCAGCTGCCATAGATCTTTCACCTTGCACTACATGCACAGTCACTGCGTTCTGATAATCTGCTGCAGTAGTAAAGACTTTGCTTTTCTTTGTCGGGATGGTGGTATTTCTTTCGATGAGTGGTTCTTTTAAACCCCCAAGAACTTCAACTCCTAAAGTGAGCGGAGTCACGTCTACTAGAAGAATATCTGTAGTTACATCTCCCGCAATAATAGCCCCTTGGATAGCTGCGCCCATAGCAACGGCTTCCATTGGATCTATGCCTCTTTCAGGCTCTTTACCCATTATATTTGTAATAAATTGTCTCACAATCGGCATACGTGTAGGTCCTCCAATCAAAATTATCTTCTCAATGTCTGAGGGTTTTAGCTTTGCGTCTTCGATAGCCTGTAACATGGGAGCTTTACATCTTTCAATTATTGGCCTTAGTAATTCTTCCAATTTTGATCTGGAAAGGGTTAAGACTAAATTTTTGGGACCTGTCGTTGCATCATAAGACAAGAATGGTAGGTTTACTTCAGTGGTCATAACATTAGACAACTCAATTTTTGCCTTTTCAGCTGCTTCCTTTATTCTCATCATTGCGGCCTTATCATTATGAACATCTATAGAATTTTGGTTCTTAAATTCCTGAATGATATATTCTACAATAGAATTATCCATATCTGTTCCGCCCAGCTGTGTATCACCAGACGTACTCTTTACCTGAAATACACCACCACCCATTTCCATTATAGTAACGTCTAGAGTTCCTCCACCAAAATCGAATACCATAATCTTCAAGTCTTTGTTTACTTTATCTAATCCGTAAGCAAGTGACGCCGCAGTAGGTTCGTTAATAATTCTTACCACTTCTAGACCGGCAATTTCTCCAGCATCTTTTGTTGCTTGTCGCTGATTATCATTAAAATAAGCTGGAGCAGTTATTACTGCTTTGTCCACAGTTTCACCTATATAAGATTCAGAATCTCTTTTTATTTTTTGCAAAATAAAGGAGGATATCTGCTGAGGAGTATATTCCTTGCCGTAGACCTTAAATATAAAATCAGTTCCCATTTTTCGTTTTGCTGCCATTACCGTACCTTCAGGATTTGTAACCATTTGCCTCCTTGCAGGTTCGCCTACCAGCAACTGGCCATCCTTTGTGAACGCTACATAAGACGGAAAAGCTTTTCCACCAATTGATGTTCCCTCCGCAGCCTGTATTATTGTTGGTTTTCCTCCAATCATAACCGAGGCTGCAGAATTGCTTGTTCCAAGATCTATTCCAATAATTTTACCCATAATCTCTTTTCACTACTCCTTATCTTTTTCATTGATATCTTTATTTGTAACTGTTCTTTTAGATAAAATGACTGAAGATGGTCTTAAAACTTTATTGTTTAATAAATATCCCTTTCTTACCACTTCCATTATAGTATTATCGGGAACCAATTCATTAGATACAAAACCAATCGCATCATGAACGTTTGGATCAAACGGAGTTCCCATAGTTTCAATTTCTACCAATCCTTCATCTTTCATAAACGCCTCAAAGTTTGTCATAATGCCCTTTATACCTCCAATCACAGTAGAATCATATTTGCCATTTTTTAGAGTTTCAAGAGCCAATATACAATCATCATAAATCTTAAGTATTTTAATGAAAAGATTACCCCTATTCTCTTCAATTTTTGATTCCATTTGTTTTTCTATTTGTTTTCGGTAATTATCAAAATCTGCCATGAGATATCGAAGTTTTGATAAATTTTTGTCGGAGACTTCTTTTTCCTTTTCAAGTTCACCTTTCAAGAGTTCTATTTCTCTATTCAATACCTCATTCTCCGTAATTTCGGAATTGAGTTTATCGTCCCCATTGTTATCCGTATTCAATACCTCATTCTCCGTAATTTCGGAATTGAGTTTATCGTCCCCATTGTTATCCGTATTCAATACCTCATTCTCCGTAATTTCGGAATTGAGTTTATCGTCCCCATTATCCGCTTTTTCGTACATGATTGAAAATGTTTTGAGTCATCTCAGATAATTAGATATCGTTAATTTGAATTAACAAATCAAAAAACATAAAAACCAAATCATGGATCCTTGTTAATATATCATAAATTGGAAGATGAAGAACTAAGGCTGATAAACGAAAAAAGAATGAAAAAGTTGCAACAATTAATAAATGAAAAGGAACTTTTAAGAAATATTAGAGAGCCACTAAATCTAGAGGATGCCACATTCTTTCAAACAATTAACAAATTCCCAATAATGTTGGTAGATTTCTGGGCTCCTTGGTGTGGCCCATGCAGGATGATGTCTCCAATAATTGATCAGATTGGTAAAGATTATCTGGGGAAACTGGTTATAGGAAAAATAAATATTGATGAAAATCCATTGATAGCAAGACAATTTAGTATATCTAGTATACCCACATTAATGTTATTTAAGAGAGGTAAAGAAGTAAATAAGATCATTGGATCGGTATCTAAAAATAAAATAGATGAAATGGTAAAAATGCATCTCAATTAGATTAACTTTTGAAAAATTTATGATACTCTTGTTTCGCTTATTAGTAAATCTGAAATAGACATAATATAATGTTAATTACAATTTTTTAGCATAATTACTTCACTAGAGTAGTAACAATATTTTTTGGAATTCGCTTGCATATTTTATGTCAGTTAAATATCATATATCAATATTGAATAACTGCGGCGCATATATCGAGCCTCCTCTTACTTTCTTTACTCTTGCCACCGAGAGATAATGTGGCCATATAGTGATAATAATTGAACCCTCTGGAACTCCCTCTGGAGATTCGATGATTACTATATCATTAGGATTTACGGCATATTCATTCAGAACTGTTATACTTCTTTGCACCAGCTCTGAAGACATCCCACTACTATAAAGATAAACTTTATCAACGTAATCTATCTTGGAATCCATTTCTATTTATTGAGAGTTGTATATGTGATAAATCCTTTCTGGATCTGATTCGAGTTATAATTCATCAATGTGGAATTTGGATCTACATCCCATACATTCATAAATTTCATTTCCAACCGATCCACTTACAGTAAATCTAACAATTGTGGTACACTTGGGGCATCTCCCTTCCACTGTTCTTCTACTTTTATGCGGTCGTGATGTACTCTTTCTTCTTCCCATGATCCACAATGAATATCAATTAGCTGATTTATAAATCCGCGGTGATTGCTAAATAATGATAAGGATTTCTAACCTAATTTGCCGAATTTAGTTCGAAAGAATCTGTTCGATATTCTCTATTCTTGCTATTAATGGATCAATCAATAATCATTGACTGGGGGATATTGGATTTTTGCGTTCGATGAACAAGAACAACCAAACCCCCACAGTTTGTGTTTGAAGGCATTAAATTGTAATATGTGTCAACTATAAATGACTAATATTCACAGGATAGGTGATTTCGGTACCAATAAACCGTCAACCACAATAACTCTGATCGTTAAAACCAAAATTTCAAAAAATTTAATCAATTTATTCTGATGTGCTCATATTGTTTGGATTAAAAACTAAATTTAATTTACGTTTATATCTAGGTTTTTCGAATAATTATTGTTACTTTTAAATTAATTACAATATATGCATTTACTAAAGTAATTATTATATAACTGTAGTTCGATTATATATTGAAGTGTCTAGGAAGGTGGATAAAAAATTAGCTGCCATATCAGATTTGGATAGAAAATTATTAAAGATTTTACTATCGCCAAATATTGATTTAAAATCCACCAAAGGTTTATCAGCAAAATTAAGCATACCCGTTACTACTGTTAGAAGGAGACGTAAGCGGTTAGAAAGCAAATTCTTAAAGATGCATTATGTATTGGATATTGAGAAATTTGGTTGGAAGCGTGTTGACTTTTTTATTTCCATAAGGGATGGAATGGTAAATGCTGTTGCTAATAAAATGCTCGATTTTGATGAGGTCACATACATCGGTAAGAGCATAGGGGAACATACAATTGATCTGAGAGTAGAAACAATTCTTAAAGATAATGCGTCAATTCTTGACTTCCTTGAAAAAATAAAGGCGATGGATGGAGTTAAGGATGTAGTATGGAGTGAAATTGTTAGTATTGTCGGTAGAAAAATATCAATTCCTAGTTCTATAATAGACAGAATTTGATATGAAAAATTTTCATTTGATAATGTAGACATAGAGAAAATGAATCATCAAATAGCATTAGAGAATAGATTTAACTGGGAACCATAAAATTCATGCCTTAATCATATCAAAGACGATTTTCAAACTAATGGAATGAATGAAAAGATTCAAGTGAAAAAGAACTGGTGAAGAAAAAAGTCATTAAAGGAGTTACTTTAGCATGGCTCCACTGGAGGTAATTTTGGTCTTTGCCTTTGTTGTGCTATTGCCTTAACCTTACCTTTCATGAAATTTATCTCAGAAATCGTCTATATTAATTGATATTCTATGTCAGTTTACTGATTTATGAATTACATTGAATGTTGTAAAAATTTAGGTGTACCTATTAACTTTTATTTCACCTCCAATCATTATTTCGTCGCTAGTAATGTAAGATTCAACTTTTGCATGTCAATCTTCACAAAGATGAATCGAGTAGCGAATAAGTTAAATGCTACAGATAGGACATTACATTAGCTGTGAATGTTATCTGATTACATCGAAGTAACAAAACCAAGGATAGTAGTCGTACTGGTTCTCACAGCAATAACAAGCTCCTTAGCCGCAACCAGATTTGATTCAAGTCCATCAACTCCATGGGACGTATCTTTCTATCATCTTTTATTTCTTGGAATATCCGGCTGCTTGGCATCAATGGGTTCCAGCGCCCTAAATCATTATTTTGATCGTGATATTGATAAAATCATGTCTAGAACGTTAAATAGACCAATACCATCCGGGAGATTAAATCCTAGAAATGTGTTTATTTATGGTAACATATTATGCGCAAGCTCTATAATAATATCCTTTTTGACTTTAAATTTGATAGCTACAGGAATGATTGCACTTGGAATATTTTTTTATGTATTTGTTTACACTTTGTGGCTTAAGCGCTCAAATGTTTCAAATATTGTTGTGGGAGGCTTTGCAGGCAGCGCAGCATCGATGGCCGGATGGGCTACCACCACCGGATCGATAGATGTCTTAGGCTTTCTAATTGGGTGGTTAGTATTTTTATGGACACCTCCGCATTTTTGGTCATTTGCCATAAAGTCAAGAGAGGAGTACGCAAGTGTAAAGGTTCCCATGTTACCCGTACTTATTGGAAACGAAAAGACTGCGGGATATATCTTTGCAAACACCGCAATTCTGTTACCATATTCATTGTCATTATATTTTTTTGGTTTAGGTGTTTTGTATTTTATTACAGCGGCAATTTCAGGAACATTTGTGCTTGTATATCATTATAAATTAACAAAATTCCCTAACGCCGATTTTGCATGGAAAGCATATAAGATTACGGCCCCGTATCTTGTCGTTATTTTTATTTCACTTGCTTTTGATTCATTATTCTACTATAGGTTTTAGGCCAATTTCACAAATAACAGGCAGCTACTATTATAATGCAATCTTAGAACAGTAAAAACAATCATTTCATGGATATTTTATCTTAACCGATTGCCTACTCACATTTATTACTTCTATTTGACCAACACCTTTTATTTTTCTTATTGATTCTTCTAATAATTCCATTTGGCCTTCTGAATCATCCAATGTAAAATCAGCTAAAATGGAATATAGTCCAAAAGCAATTGGTTCTTTTGTATGGGCTATCAGTTTCAACTCTTCTGGGAGTGTCTCACTTAGAGTTTTAGGTATCGACATAATATCCGTTTCTGATTCAGAAGGAAGAATCTTTATCCTGGCAACTAACTTTGTCATAATTATGGACCTTCAAACCCACACCCTATACACTTGTATGACCTAGCAAATTGTCTGCAACTTTGACATCTCCAAATTAATACATAACCGCAATTAGGGCAGTAATATTTTACGCATTCATCATTTGCAATGATTGGTCTACTGCAAGATGTACAAACTGGCAATTGTAATGATTTTGACACAAAAAGCACATCCAATGAATCCGAATTTATATCTTGCTTGAAGTAATCCTTATGTCTAATAATTCATAATCCATGCAAAGATTATCTCGATGATAAATTCAGGCATGTCTTGTCTACTCAATTGTCATTCTTACTGCTGAAAACTCTACGAAATTCATTCTCAATTAATATTTTTGTTAAATTAGTAGCTATCTTTGTTTTAAGAAAAAGATCCAGCGCACTGGAATGGAAGTCAAAATCAGAAAAATTAGATACGTCCTTAATCGTTTTTTTTGACAATGAAGAGAAGATCTCGTCAATGGATTTATTATCCAACCTCTCTAATACTTTCCTTGCAAATAGCATAGAGTTGAATTCCTTTTGAAACATCGATTTCCAGTTTTTTTCATATTCATATAATGACCGATTATCATCTTTTTCAATTGTTTTGGAAATTGCTTTACCTGCTAGAATACCTGCCATTCCGCAGCTAAAAATTCCCCCCGCCGTTGTTGGTTTAGTTTGACCTGCGGCATCACCTACCACCAACGTTCTATCAACAACGAATGGTGGTCTTGGACCTCCAATCCAAATCGGAGCAAAAATTTTCCTTATTATTGAATATTTCTTACCCTTGGAGTTTATGAATTCGGTTAATGCCAATGAAGTGTTGATTCCTCTTCCTGCAACACCAATTTTGCCTCTTCCTTCCCCAGATGGGATTATCCAAACAAAGAAACCAGGATATCTTTCCGAATCAAAAAAAATCTCTACAGTTCTGCCATCAATCCATGTGGCATAAATTTCAAATTGAGCAGAAGCTAAAATCCCATTTTTACCCGTATCCTTCAATGAGCCTAGTCCTTTCGCATCAACAAAGTATTTACATTCGATTTCTCCTTCTGAGGTCTTTACGATGTATCTAGATTGATTCTTTGAAAGGGATTTGAATTTACATCTTGTACGAATTTCAGCACCTGCGTTTTCTGCTTGCTTGGCAATTTGTTTGTCCAAGCCCCTACGATCCAACACTATTACGTTTTGTTTTTCAGCAGGCAATTCAAAACTAGTAGATCTGGAGCAAATTCTTGCTTTTGAGATGGAATTTTGGAAATTATTTGAATCAAGTATAACGCCCAATTTCTGGAGTCCACCTAGACTGACCATTCCTCCACAATGTTCTGGAGTTCCGATTTCATGATCTTCTTCTATTACAATTGTAGAAGCTCCATTAGAGGAACATTCCCTTGCTGTTGTCAGTCCTGCTATGCTTCCGCCTGCAACTAAGACATCATAATATTCAATTGCCAACAAGGAAACAATTAATTCATCATTTTATTAACTAAACTATAGTGGAATTTAAACAGGTCATCGTTGTAAGAAAAGATCTGCGTATGGGTGTTGGAAAAATAGCATCGCAAGTTGGTCACGCCGCAGTACTTGGAGTTGAACGGTCAAGAAAATTGAATAAATTGTGGCTGAGTAATTGGTTCAACGAAGGGCAACCTAAGATAATTGTAAAAGTAAACAGTTTACAGGATTTACTTAAAATACAGTATGATGCTGAAAAACTCATGATTCCTCTGGTTATCGTACAAGACAAAGGTCTGACGCAGATTCGAACAGGAACAGTGACATGTATTGGAATCGGTCCTGCCCCGTCGGATATAATAGATAAGGTAACTTCAGAACTTAAACTACTTTAATCATCCTGAACGCAGTATATTCGATTCAATCAGCTCAAAGCCGTTATCTGTTATGGCAATCTAGCCATTCTTCCAAACATGTATATATACTTCCATTTATAAAGCCAACCTAGTATGCCTGAAACCAAGCCCATTGTCAGCATTGAGAATGTTGTTGCTTCCGCGACTGTCAATCAAACTGTAAATCTTAATTTAATAACTCAAATTTTTCCAGACGTGGAATACCACCCGGACCAGTTTCCGGGACTTGTGTTTAGGTTAAAATCACCAAAGACTGCAACTTTGATTTTCAGTTCTGGAAAAATGGTTTGTACTGGAGCAAAATCTGAAGAACAGGCAATTAAGGCCGTAAAAAACGTAGTTCAAAAACTGAGAAAGGGCAGCATACCTATTGAGAATGAACCACAAATAGAAATACAAAATATCGTAGCCTCTGCAAGTTTAGGTGGCAAAATTCATTTAGAATTGGCCGCAAGAGTCTTACCTCGCAGTATGTATGAACCAGAACAATTTCCTGGCCTAATTCACAGGATGCTTGATCCGAAAACTGTTATTCTTCTTTTTGCGAGCGGAAAATTGGTTTGTACCGGGGCTAAGAAAGAATCAGAGGTATATAGAGCAGTTCATAATTTGCATGATTTGCTTGAAGAAAAGAATTTAATGATTTATGAAGGTTAGTCTATTTTTCAAACAATTGTATAATTTTCTAATCCGATTCGAACATGCCTGAATTATGGCTAAATTATGGGAGTACAGACATTATAGTAGATCTCAAGGTAGAGAATCTTTCACTTATTGAAAACTCAAAATTTCACATACGTAGCAGTGAAAGCTTGGATCAAGAGATTGAATCTATTCCGCTAGCTGATAATACAACATTTATTCCTCTAGACGCTTCAATTTCTACCGTTCAAATCATCTCTAGATTAGTTTCTTTAGCAGAGAGTAAGAGTATTCCGATAACTATCGAATCCTCTACACGAACGCGCAGACTCCTATCAAACAAAATACAAAACCAAAATATTGCTCTGTTTGAAAGAAACAGTGATCATCTTATTAAGCGTACAAAAGAAAAAAGTACTATCTTCATTTCAAAAGCAAACATTGATCCTCTTTTTGGATATAGTGGGACTCCTACGAATCTCTTACGTGACTTTGAACAAGACAAAATGAACGAAGCATTTCATTCAAGAGTGGATGATCTGCCTCATCCAGGCGAAAAAGGAGCTCCGTCTGAAATTGCGAAGATGTTCTGTCAAAGTATGGAAGCAAAGTCTATTGAAATTATTTCAAATAATTATGGGATAAACAATTTTTTTTATGGAGAAATAAATCAATCTTTTCAAAGCGCTAATGAAAATCTAAGTAACCTTTCATTAACAGATCAACCGGAATTAAAATCTCTGATAGTAGGAACAAATATCGATTCGAATTCAAGTTCAACTTTATCAACTTCATTGGATTTACTATGGAATTCAATCCATGTTCTAAAAAGAAATGCTACTGTTGTAATTATTTCTGAAAATAACAAAGGGTTTGGAAGTAAAGCAATAGAGAAATTTGCATATGGAGAACTAAAATTGGAGGATTATAAAAAATCCAGTTATTTTGAAGGTTTGGAACATATTATGTTTATCAATGAATTGAAAGAAAAGTACAATATCGCAATTCTTTCTTCGTTACCGCGGTATTACTTGAAAGATATATTTGGATTTAAAATATTTTCAAATATTCAAGTGGCTGCTGAAAACATACTTGATATTAATGGCAAGAGTCATAGGATTTCAATAATTCAGGATCCAAACATAGCTATATTCAAAAAAGATGGCTAGCTTGGCTGATAAAGTTAAATCACATATCTTGCAAACCCAAAGTTAAAATAATTAAACATCATTTATTTGATGATTTGCAAAGCAGCTTACGGAAAAATGGGGATTATATTTTCTATAGATGCGGACAAGAACATTTACAATCTGTTATAGAAATAAACCTAAATTCACTTCCTGAACACTATACTGAGTATTTTTTTGAGTCAATTCTCAAAGAATTACCTGAAGCATTTATTGTGGCAGAATTTGATGGAAAAATAATTGGATATGCTATGTGTAAGATTGAATTTGGATTTTCAAATTTCAGAAAATTAGGTTTTGTAAAGAAAGGACATGTTGTTTCTATTGCCATCTTGGAGGAACATAGAGGCAAGAAAATTGGAACCATGCTCATGGAAGAAGCAATAAATGGACTTGTATCAAGGAGGACTGAAGAGGTCTACCTGGAAGTAAGGGTGAGCAATTCTTCAGCAATAAAGATGTACGAAAAACTCAATTTCAAAGTAAGATCGAGACTAAAATCATACTATAGAGATGGTGAAGACGCTTACTTGATGGCATTAGAGTTATTATGAATGAAGTTAACAATAGTGCGAACAGTGGTATGAGACAAAATAAACTAATTGGATTAATATTACTTGTAGTTCCATTATTTTTTTTCATACTCTTTTCATATTTGTTAATATTCACAGAATGGGATATTCTTGTGATAAAAACAACGTTGATAATTATTGTAGGAATTCTGATGACCGTGCTTGTTTGGATGGGTTACACAATGGCTACTGCACCTCGTGATAAGTGAATTTTCTATTAAATTATTTCAACGTCAGAAACGATTTGATAAAATCTAGGACCCACCTCTCTTACAACTCTAATATTTCTAGTTATATGATTAAATTTACTGAATGAATCAGTTGTATCCTTAATTCCACTTTGGATTGCAATTTTCTTATTGTCTGCACCCACATGGGCAAAATAATGTACAATACCTTTATTATTTGCAAGAGAACTTATGGCAGTGTCTACAAAGCCTCTTGCTTTTTCTGGTAACGGCATTAGAACCCTGGTGGCAATTCCTTTGAGTTTATTCGTTATTTCCAATTTTGCATCACCAAGAATTGGAAAAACATTTCTCGTCAATTTATTGATCTCTATATTCTCTTTACATAAGTCATGAGCTATTGGATTGGAATCTATTGAATAAATTCTAGATGTCTTGTTATTATGTGACATTATGATCGAAAAAGTTCCCACCCCCGCAAACATATTTACAATTACTTCATTTGGTTTAATCAGTTTCGATATCCTCAATCGTTCAGTAGCTAGCCTAGGCGAAAAGTATGCATTTATAACATCTACTTTAAAAGTACATCCGTGTTCCTTATATACTGTATTTGAAGTATTTTCACCGGATAACAATTCCAATTTGCGCAATCTATAATTGCCTTCTATTCCTGATACTTGACAGAATACTGTTTTTATTACCTTAATTTCTTCAATTAATGTATCTGCGATTAATTTCTTTTTTGATGATAATGTTTCTGGAATTTTGATAATCGCAATGTTTCCTATGATATCAAAAGAAGAACATAGCTTATCCAGCTCATCAACCTCAAGTTTTTCTTGCAATACTTCTTTCAACATTTTTGTCATATTTCGATTAATCAGTCAAGTCCTTTCATAATAATCTCCAGAATTTTTCTGAGCTCTGTCTAATCTTCCGCCCATTTTATTTATTCTTGGACGTCCTGTATTTTCATCACGTCTGTATGTTATAGACAGCGTCTCAAGAAACTTATTCATTCCAATATCTTTCTTTGTTGGAGAACCAGCAAATCCCTTCTCTCCAGGATTTCCTGAAAAGATCATTAAGGAATCGGCAACCAAATCTATTAGTTGCATATCATGATCCACTATTATTGCACATTTGCCCTGTGATTTTACAAATCTGTGAAGAAATTTTGCAATGTTAATCCTATCCTCTACGTCTAAGAAAGCAGAAGGTTCATCTAAAGCATAAATGTCTGCAGGTCTTACGAGGGAGCAACAAACAGCTACTTTTTGCAGCTCACCACCACTCAGAGTATCTACCTTTTTATCATAAAGTTTTTTGATACCCATTGGGACTATAATTTGTTGTTCTACTGTAGAACCTTCAATTGGTCGTTGATATGCAACACTCAAAAGAGATGCAATGTTACCATCATAGTCATTTTGCAAGTATTGTGGCTTATACGATAGACTAGCCTGAATATCTATTTGTCCTGTATCTGCATTTTCTATACCTGCAATCATTTTCATAAACGTCGTCTTTCCTAGAGCATTAGCTCCCACCAATCCTACTATTTCTCCTTCTCTAATCTGTCCAGAAGAAACATTTAGATTGAAAGAAGGAAATGATTTAGTTAAATCAGAAAACTTTGTCAAAGGCCTATCTGCTATTAATTCTTCATTTTTATTCGAACCATCGAATTTAAACGATTTCTCTCTAAATCTGATGTTTTCTGCCGGGATATAGCCATCCAAAAAACCGTTTATACCTACTCTTGTACCTTGTATTGGCGCAACAATTCCATATGCGCCTGGTTCGCCATACAATATATGGATATAGTCAGAGAGATAGTCAAGAAGCGTTAAATCATGTTCTACAACCATTACACTTTTGCCTTCACTTGCGAGCTGTTTTATTGTTCTTGCAACTGCTAGACGCTGATAAATATCATTATAAGATGAAGGTTCATCGAAGAAATAATAGTCTGCATCTTTATTGACAGCTACCGCCACTGCTAATCGTTGTAATTCTCCACCACTCAGTTCGGATACTGAACGATCCAAAGACTTGCTGAGAGATAATTGGTCGATGATCGAATCGACCATTCCTCTTTCATCATACTTCTTCAGTAGCTCTTGTGCTGTTCCTTTGAATGCTTTAGGAATCAATTGAACCATTTGAGGCTTGATTGATGTTCGTAAATTCCCAGAAGCAATTTTTTCAAAATGAGGCTTTAACTCTGTTCCTTGAAAATTTTTTATAATCTCATCCCATTCCACTTCAGAATCATAATTTCCAAGATTTGGTTTGATATTTCCAGATAATATATTTAAAAGTGTGGATTTTCCAATTCCATTTCGTCCTAAAAGTCCTATAACTGAACCTTTTTTGAGTAAAGGTATATGATAAAGTCTGAATGAATTTATACCATACTGGTGTATTTTGTGCTCTCCAATTTCTTTAGCTAGATTGACTATTACTATTGCATCAAATGGACATTTTTTAATACAAATTCCGCACCCTGTACACAGATCTTCAGAAATAACCGCCTTTCCATCTTCAGTTCTTTGGACAATACATTCGCCACCAGTTTTGTTAACCGGACAATATACAATACATTCCAGTCCACATTTTTTTGGCTGACAGAGATCTTCGTCCAATACGGCTACCCTGTGAGTAGAATTAGAGTTCATAGGTTACTGCACTTATAATTATGAAAGAATACATTATAATTGTTGAGGCCCAAACAATTTCCAAAGTTAATTTCTTGCTTTCAGGAAGATTTTCGTAAAGTAAGCTTAAATTATCCCTTAATGCTTAACGTGTTCAAGCCGGCCATAGTAATAGGGTGCGACCCGGTCCCATTCCGAACCCGGAAGTCAAACCTGTTAACGCTGCTGTGTTACTGATCTACGTGAGTGGTTGGGAAGCAGCAGTGCTGGCATCTTGATATGCCATATACTTTACGATTTGTTATGTCAATAATCGGTTAGCGATTGATATTTTCTCCTACATGTATATCTTTAAGTAAATCTTGTATATTCATTGCTATATTGTCTAAAATTCCATAAAGAAAGACAAATTCTTTGGGATGCCAGATTCTACACTCTATTAGACAAGCAAGATTAACTACGCGAACAGATATAGTTCTTGTCACTTCAGACAGTAAGTTCTGAAATAAGAAATTCCTAACATGTTGGTTATTAGTCAATTTAGATGCTAATATGCTACCACTCCAGCCTACTTCATTGACGACCCCATCAGTTAAACTGTAGTAAAGTCTAGAATTCAAAAGATTTTGGTGATTAAGATCGTTTTCAATCAAATACTGATTTTTGACTAGACAATAAACATTATGAAACGGACCCATTCTCACAACATCTTCTGATCCAACGTAGTCTATGTTACCAGACAGCATACAAATAAAGCCATCTCTATTTGCCAACCATTTTTCAAAGTAAGGCTTGTATATTGGAGCTATATCAAAATCAAAGCATCCAATTCTGCACTTGATATCCTCCAAACTTAATAATTCGACAATTTCTTTAATTTGAAGAATTGGCAAGGACATCAAAATAGTAGTTATATTAGTGTCTCTGAATCCATTTTTACTCTAGGTTATTGTTCATGATATATTTTACAATCGTTCTAATCCCAAAACCAGTAGCTCCTTTAGGGTTGTATGTTTTTTCCTTAGTTCCCTCTTGATTCCACGCTGTACCTGCAATGTCCAAATGTATCCAAGGAGTATCCTCAACGAAGTTGGATAAGAATGCCGCAGCAGTAATAGCTCCTGCCGATCTACCTCCAATATTTTTCATATCTGCAGTTGAGCTTTTCAATTGTTCCTTGTATTCATCATATAGCGGTAGTTCCCAAATTTTTTCACCAGTTTGATTTGAAAAGTCAATAATTTTCGTTACTAATTCCTTATTATTCCCTACCAATGCCGCTACATTTGTACCCAGAGCAATTATTGCGGCACCTGTTAAGGTTGCCATATCAATAATAGCTTTTGGTGCAAAAGTTTTTACGGCAAACGCAAGTGCATCTGCCAGGATTATCCTACCCTCTGCATCAGTGTTTAACACCTCTACAGTTTTTCTGTTATACATCTTAATTATATCGCCCGGCCTGTATGAATTTCCCGAAGGCATGTTCTCTACTGCTGGTATCATCCCAATTACGTTACTATTAAGATTGAGATCAGATACAGCTTTCATGATTCCTAATACATTACATCCTCCACATTTGTCATATTTCATTTCGTCCATTTTTTCGGAAGGTTTAATTGAAATCCCTCCAGTGTCAAAGGTAACTGCCTTACCAACAATTACTATTGGCTTCTCATTTTTTGTTGAACCTGAATATTCTATTATTATTAATTTTGGCGAACTGGAACTTCCTTTGCCGACAGCCAGAATACCTCCTAATCCGTAGGGCTCCATCTCCTCCTTCTCAATGACTCTCACTTTGATCTTTTGATTCTTTGACAGGGTGGCTGAAAAATTTGCAAGATCTTTTGGCGAACAATCATTTGGGGGCAAATTACTTATGTTGCGAGAAAATATTACTGCGTCAGATACTATTGACGAATCGTGAATAATTTTCTGGTTATTTTTTAAATCATTTTTTGTTAAGATCCTGACTTGATTTAAATCATTCTTATCTTCATCACTTTTGTAGTTATTAAACAAATAGTCTGATAACTTGATTCCCTCTACCGTAGCCGATAGATGTCCTTTATCCTTATTTTTAAATGGAATTAATACGAATTCGTTTATTCCTAATTCCTTTGATTTATTAACGACTTTTCCAATCAAATTTCTGGTTCTTTCTGGATCAAAATTTTTCTTATCTCCCATGCCTAACAGTAAAGCCCGTTTTATACTGGAGCCTGCGTTATTATGAATGAGGGATATTGTACCATCCTTAGCGGTAAATTCTTTTGTTGCAATAATCTCTCGAATTAATGGGTCAAAGTCTGAGGTAATCTCTGATAATGACAAGGATGAAACTTCGTCAGTAAAAACACAATCTACCAACAGCTGAGTTTTCAAGGATGAAGTATTATTCTCAGCCTCAATAATTACCATGTTCAAAATCACCAGTATACTTTATTTTAAAGTATTGAAGGTTTACCAAAAGGCTTGCAAATCAGTTTTAAGAACACTGAACGATAAAAAACAATAACTGAAGCTTTCATAAAAAATTTATCAGAAATTTGAACGAAAACCTACTTGTAGTTGATCGTAAGTTGTGATAATATGTGAGTGTATTGGCAATTATATATTGGGATTTCAATGATAATTAATTCATAAAAATCGCGAGAATAATCTCACGTAGATATCGAATCGATAAATGTGTAAAAATCAAGAATAAGATTCTAGGAAATTTATTAAATATCTGTAAGTGTGAATAATGTCACATCGATGTAGAACAAAAATGGCGAAAATAGTTAATAGATCTAATCATAAATTTCTTGATATTCCTTTTGAACTTGGAGAATTTATGAAAAATGACACTTATTCCTTACTTGTTAAGGGTAGGTCGGGTACTGGAAAAACTACTCTGGCACTTAGTATATTACGTTCTTTAAAAGAAAAAAACAATTTCTTCTACATTTCTACCAGATCGTCTCCAAAACAATTAGTTGAACACTACCCTTGGTTGCGAAAATTCATTAAAGAACCGGATAAGGATATTGACAATCAGGAGGTTAGACAAAATCTTTCCTCTTTCGAAGATGCGCGTCTGGATGAACCTGAATCGCTTTTTGAAAGGGTAACAAATCAGTTGATGGACGTTAAGAATCCTGTCATAATAATTGATAGCTGGGATTCTGTTGCTTCATTAATGGATAGAGAAGCACGATTAAACAACGAAAGAGTACTTCAAACTTGGAGAGAAAGAGCTAAGGCAAAATTAATTTTTACTAGTGAAGAATCAGTGGAATCCAGTTTAGAATATATTGTAGACGGAGTTGTGGAACTGAATTATCAATTTATGGAGGAAATACGAATTAGAAGCCTATTTCTCAAAAAATTAAGGGGAATTCCAATCAAGAGATCCTTGTATTTCTTTTCTCTGCAAGATAGAATTTTGCGATGTTTTGATAGCTATGATCCAAGAGAATTTAAGATCCAGAACACAAGTGAAAAAATTCAAAGAGAAACAAACCTTTCCAAACAAATATTGCAAACAGGATATGACGATCTTGACAATTACATCGGAGGTACTTTACCACAGAATGGATTAGTAACAATTGAAAAGGATAACATTTTATCAAACGATATATTCCTATTATTTTTAAACGATCTGTTGCATAATTTTTCAAAAAGGCATTACCATTTACTTTTAGATTCTACTTTAAAAGACAAATTGATACCCTCATACAAATCTAACGTTCAAAATTATTATAAATTATTTACATTGAAAAAACTTCATGATTCACACGAAAATTCAACTCAAAATAAAATAAAAGAAAAAAATAGTTTTTATAAATATTTGACTGAGATACTTTTAGGATTTGGAGAAAAAGGGAAAATAGTCATGATGATGGAATCAAATTCTTTGGATAATTTCATATCAACTTATTCCGAGCTGGAAGATTATTGTAGATTCATTAAGAAAAAATTTGAGCTTTCGCTTTTGATTCTAAGTTCAAATGGTAATCTAGAAAAATATTATTCAGTAGCAGATGTTCATTTAAAATTTATCCTAAAGTGGGGAACTCTTTTCTTAAAGTGTTCAACTCCTTCTTCAGCATTATTTGGAGTAAGAGTTGCTAATAGGGTGCCACAGATCCAACTAGTTCATGTTTTGTAACTTACTATTTTGTAATATCCTTGATCAGAGTTCTCATCCAATGACATGGGTAAAAGATGCATCATTTGATCATAATAATCTAGAAACGTAGCGCCCTTGTTTGTAACTTTATAAACCATCTTTGATCCATTATTCTGTCCCATAATCAGACCAAAATTCAAAAGGGAATCGATATAGTTTCTACATTGGTCATTACTTAGCATTGCTTTATACATGATTTTTGTTCTAGTCTCTTCCCTTATTGCAGATCTCAATATTGCCGCTATCACTCCGTACTTGCTCCTGTTTTTCATTGTCCATTACATGAAGTTATGCAATATAACTGGAGTGAAACTATTAAATAGAAACTTAAATGACAAGATTCAACTACAAAATTTAGAATAACTTTTTATTCTATTTTTTTTGCCAATTCTTGTTCCATAAAATAAGATTAACTAATGTTTGTTTAAATTTTGCCCTAAAAAATTACGTGACTTTTATTCTTGTAGACACTACGTCGTTAATCCATATTTTTTAAATTAAGAACACAAGCAGTTACCACGGGTTTTATTTTTTGGAATCTTATTTTTCCCTTGTTTATTTTTCCAGATTTCTGCATTGAAATTGCTTTCCGCTTCATCAATAAAATGTGATCATTGCAAACCAAAGCTATCATATACTCTTCTTTTTCAAATAATACAGATACAATATGTGAAGGATGCTGGATACAAACTTTTCCACTGACCATTATGGAACATCTTTCAGGAACCATTCTTTAATTATGAACTCTATTGTACTCCATATTATAACATTTTTGTTTGTGTACTGAAAAATGTTATTTTTAAAAATTTTATATTAAAAATAAAATAAAAAATAATTATGAAAAAATCAGTAATAAACTGTCACGATATCTCATTGTTGACTTGTTGACAATCTAAAATTGTTTTTATTTCCTTGCATCTTTTCCTTAATGAAACTGTAGAAATATCTGCCACTTGACACACTTCAACCTGTCGCAAAAATTCATTGCAATCTTGTGATGCAATGTAAATTATAGCTCCAGCAAAAGCACGTGGATTTTTTCCAATTGAAATTCTGCTATGTTGAACTAGTGAGAAAATTCTAAGGGCTTCCCTTTTTGTCCTTTCAGTAAGTTTCAATCTATTTGAAATAAGTGTTACATAATCAATTCCTTGAATAACGGGAATCTTTAAGGAAAGTTCTTTCAAGATCAATTTATAGTGTGACATGATTTCCTTGGTAGGAAGATTGCACACATAAGCTATATCTGATATTGTTTTTGGTATTGCTATCTCTCTACAAGCTGCATAAATAGATGCCGCAACAAGCGAGACGGTAGACCTCCCCTTCGCTAATTTTCGTATTGCCGCTTTACGATATATATACGCCGCATTTTCCATAACGGCTGGACTCAGGTAGAGCTTGTCGCCAAAATTGTTCAGATATTTTAGGGCTTTGTCCAGGTTCCTTGAAATTGAATCATTAAGTTGAGATCTATTGTTCCATGTTCTTAATCTTTGAATCGTTTCTTTTTGTCCTGGATCTAACATTTTTCCTCGTCCATCGGTATCATTTAATCCAATTAGCGTAGACAGTCCCTTATGACTAACTGTTAGTGATTCTGGCATACCTATACGGGATTTATCCTTATATTCGCTTTTTTCAAAATATGACAGCTCATTGTTGTAGATTTTCTCGCTCGAAACACACCCACAAGAGCTACAAACATATTCGCTTGAGAGTACATCTAGGACCAGCGTATAATTTTGACATTGATTACATTGTACGCCATTACCTACATTTGGTTTTACTGATTCGTCATCTTGAATCTCTTTACCAATTTTTAAGGCCATCTTTACTCCTAATGTTAGCAGATTCTTTATTATCAATAGTTTTTCTAGAATTCAGACAGTCTTTATAATAACGCTTATCTATTAGAAACTCAAATAAAAATAGGTAATAAAGTGGTATTGTCGAGGCAAAATCGTATTTTTGTTTCTTAAATAAGAATCTATAAATGTTTAGTTTAGTAAGATAACTCAATTCTGGTACTATTCAGCCGATAGTTCGGTCAATTATACGGTAATTAGTCCTAATAAAGTAATCATTCATGTTGATGGCTAGAATCTACAGAAAAGTATCTACCCATACCCATGCAAAAAACTCAAAAAAAATATTTTTCATACTGGAAATTAAATTTTTAAATATAAAACTTGGATCAAAGTGGTGTTCCTTTCAATACTATCTGTTAGGGTAGTATCTGTTTTTGGTCCAATACTATTCAAAAGATCATCAGGTTTATATGATTTTTAAGTTTTCGAAAATTCTACGAGCTCTTAAAGTTTGTTTTGGATACCTACTGTGCTCTATAACTTGCTTTACCTACAGTATAAACGTATAATAGAATAGAACGTTTATATTGTTATAATAGTAGAAATGTCTAAATATTTCTCTAATTTGATATTGTTGGACGGCTTTTGAAGTCAAAGATATGGATATTTGTATCTAGTAAAGTGTAACGATTATATAATTAGTGATATATATTAATGTGCGATGAAAGACACAAGACTGTTAAAAATCCTTGTTGAAGAAAGGGCACTGGTAAAGTTACTGAAGACAATTGGCTCCGGAAGAGAATATCCAACTAGAGAACTGTTAACTAAGTTGGGTGCCTATGGATATGGACACAAGCTGCTACTTAAGGCACAAAAGCGTGGATTAGTAGATCGAAAGACTGTCAAGAATAAAGTGTTCAACAGACTAACTAACGATGGCAAAAAAATCGTAAAAATAGCAAAGGAAATAGGTGTATAAGGCTACTATTCCTTCAAACTTTATTTCCTAATTTATTTATTTTAAAGCTGAAGATAATTCAAGAATTTTATTATACCATGAAGAGGATTTCACGATCCCACTAGCAATCAAGATACCTTCTACCCCAAGTTCAAGGGCTTTTTCGACATCATATTTATCAACAATGCCTGCTCCACAAAGGACTCGAACTGCCGGTGAATTTCTTTTTGCTACTCTTAAGGAATCCTTAATGATTGAGGGATTTGCCTTTGAAACTGCTACTCCTTTTCCTATAAGCTCAGGTGGTTCAATCGCCAAGAAATCCGGCGAAAATCGTGAAACTGAATCTACTTCATCCAAATCAGCAGCACATACAATCGAAACCATCTCCAAATCATGTAGCCGTTTAACTAGATTTTTGATTTGCACATGTTCTATTTTGTGTTCACTATGATTAATTATTGAACCTAAGGCACCATAAGATTTAACAATTTCAGGTACAATAAATCCGGTTGTTGCCCCTACAGGTACGTCATCTACATGCTGACTTATTATTGGAATTTTTATTTTTGATAATGCCAAAATACTAGAAGGGGGAGGAGCAATTATAATATCTGTTTGGTTCAACACGGACGCCCTCTTTGCATCTTCAACAATTTTTGTTGAATTATCTCCCGATATCTCGTAGTAATTTTTGAGATTTATTACTAATGGCTTATCGAAAGTGATCATAACAAAATTTTAGGTAGGATCTTGAAACTTGCTATTTAGTTTTTCCATTCTTGCTTCATACCCTTTGTTGTACTCCAGCTCTTCTGGAACGAGAGTAGCGGGATGAATAAATCCCTGATTGCGCATAATCATTGCTCGTTCTGAAGCCCATAACCTTTGAAGGTCCCAATCTGCTGTACCAAAACCATCATGAGGCCCAGTTAGAAGTCCATTGTGCATGCTGAATACAAGACATGATACAATTGGTATTGCATAGTTTAAACTGGCTGCTGAATTGAGTTTAACTGGCATCAATGGCATATGATGACTTCCTCTTGTATTTCCTGCAACATAATGAGGATTATTAAAAGCACTTCCTGCTTCTTCGGTTGCAGGAAAATTTTTCTGAGTCCTCACGATAGCAATCGGATCATCTTTACCAACATATGTTCCTGCTATATTGTGCAATCTATCAGTCGATGCAGAAACAATCTGTTCCCCGTCAGATGAAAAAATTGAATGTACTACATATCGACCAGGATACATTAAGGCTGTTTCCAATTCTGGCTTATCTTCCCATAATTTTAGACCCGCAACTTTTCCCGTCATAACATCCATTATCTTAAATTTGACTCCCTCAGCTAACCTTTCATTTATCAATAGACCCGTACTGCTTCTTGCATCTACAAACATTCTCCACAACGGGAAATTAAACGCACCTGGCTCTGTCTTATCCGCAGCAAAAACACAAAATACTTCACTGGGTCTTTCTTCCATATCCATCTCAGCTACCCCTGGACCCATTCCTCTCACATTTCCAGAAAAAGCATCTTTCAGCAAATCTTGTCCAGCTCCATACAAACCTTGATCCTTTGCAATTTTCGTGCCTGCCGTGAACGCATCCCATGCCATCTTGTGAATCTCTTTACTGTCCATTCCTCTTGTATGAGTCATAATAATATGTATATCGTCTCCAGTATATCCTATGTAATAATCAAGTAATAATTTTGAGTTCTCTTTTACAACTTTGTTAACTCCTTCTATCAATTTATCGCTAGGTCTAGTGTGGCCACCGATGGCGCCAATATCCGCTTTTATTGCAGAAACTGTGACTTTCATGTTCGGTAGACTATTAAATAAATGGAGTTTAAAATTCTTATGATTCAGGTTTTACCATCAATCTAACGAAGAAAAAAAGTCTTGAGTGGATGAAAGCAAGTAATAATCTACCAGCATTAGACTAGTTCTATTCATATAACCAGCAACGAATAAATCCATTCTTATAATTTATTACTGGTGGAGCATCTCGACATTTTTCTTTTGCATAAGGACAACCATCATAGAATTTGCAACCTGATTCTTTTCTTGTTAGATCTAGTGATTTTTCGCGCAAAAATTCGAACTTACTTTCCTTGTTTTTTATACTGGTAATTGACGATACAAGTTTTTCTGTATACGGATGTTTTGGATTTTTATAAATTTCATACGCTTTTCCCAATTCAACTATTTGCCCTCTATACATGATAGCAATGATTTCTGATACTTCTGAAATGACCCCTAAATCATGGGAAATGAATATTATCGACATATTTCGATCTTTTTTTAATTTTTTTAAAAGGTTAATAATCTGAGATTCAACCATAACATCTAGAGAGGTAGTGGGCTCATCCGCAACCAATATCTTAGGATTCAGTAACAATGACATTGCTATTGAAACTCTTTGCTTCATGCCACCACTCAATTCATGTGGATATTTTTTTATGATACTTGGTTCCAATAATACACTGCTCAAAGAATCTGCGATTATTTCAGAATAGTCATTGGAATAACCATGTTGTTGCAAAATCTCCTTCATTTGTGATCCAATCGTAAAAACTGGATCTAAAGAATTCAGCGCTCCCTGAAAGATCATTGAAATTTTTTTCCATCTCACTTTTTTATTAAATTCATCATCTGACATCTTCGTAATATCTTCGCCATCTAGGATAATTCGACCGTTGACTAACTTGCCTGGATATGGAACTGATCGTAGGAGTGCTGTTCCTAACGTACTTTTTCCACATCCGGATTCACCAACAATTCCGATTGATTCATTTTTTTTAATACTAAAACTAACATCATCAACGGCCTTAATTATTCCAAGATCGGAAAAATAGTAAACTTTTAAACAATCTACAGATAAAGCGGGATCCAAACAAGTGTTTATCGGTCATGACAGTATAAGTATCTATTTCATCTAATCTTATTTTCTAATTATCAAGATCTATTGGACATATATATGGTAAAAATATTAAACAAATTGATGATTAGTTGAAAGTACCCATTTGCATATTTGATGCTAAGACTGGTGTTTTGTGTCCAAAATGTGAAAGCAGATTGAAAAATGGGGAACTATCTAAAAGCGATGTCGAAAGTTCCATCAAACTTATCAAACTTTCCCATAAGAATCAAGATATAGATAAACTCAATTTAATTAGCTCGCAAAAGATAGACGAGGATTATGTACTTATTTTAAAGGACTCAAATTTAAGTCACATAAACTCAAATGATAAATTAATAAATTCAGTTGAGAAAGAATTTAACGGGAAAGTATGGTTTGTAGAAGCAAATAGTTCGATAAGAAGGTTTCTTGAAAATCTTTTCTTTCCTATAAGAATTTTGAAAACTAACATGATTTGGTTGCCAGATGGAAACCGGGTAACACAGGTTACTATAGAAAGTAAAGATTATGAAAAATTCATTAGCATAATTGAAAAAATAAAGAAAATCGTCAATGTGATAAGAAACATAGAACTTGTTGTTGAAATCTCTGGAAAGTGAATCTATTTGAAATGAAAATACTATGAGTAGGATATTTGCTTCCTCAATCAGTAAGGATCACATTGGCCAAAATTTGACATTAATTGGATGGATTGAAGATTTCAGAGATATGGGAAAAATTGGCTTCATAAGCGTTAGAGATATGACAGGAAACTTTCAAGGGGTACTTACTGGAGAACTTTTATCTACCCTTAGAGATGTACCTAGGCAAAGCGTTATCCTGGTAAAAGGAACTATTCAAGAGACTAAAGCTGAAAATTTTCAGGTAGAAATCAAAGTAGAAAAAGTAGAACTTTTATCAAAGGCAGCAAACCCACTCCCAATTGATCCTACGGGAAGGGTCAAATCATCTATGGACAAGAGACTAGATTCAAGAGCTCTCGATTTGAGGAACTATAAAATTTCCAATATTTTTAAAACTAGATCATATGTACTTAATTTAATTCGTAAATTCCTTTATTCAAGAATGTTTGTTGAGGTTAATACTCCCAAGATAATAGGAAGCGCTACTGAGGGTGGTGCCGATCTTTTTGGCTTTGAATATTTTTCAAAGAAGGCATATTTGGCTCAGAGCCCACAGTTATACAAAGAACAACTCACGCTGGGACTTGAAAGGGTATTTGAAATTTCATCTTATTTTAGAGCCGAACCCTCGCATACAGTAAGACATCTTTCAGAATTTGTAAGCGTTGATTTAGAAGCAGCATTTCTTGATTACGGAGACATTATGGATATTGTACGAGAATTAGTTATTTCCACAATAAATGATTTATTTGTTCATCGCAACAAAGAGATGACATTATTTGAAAATAAAGAAGAAATTTTGATTGATAAGATTCCAAGAATTACGTATCAAAAATGTCTAGAGGATCTAAAAAGTTTAGGAGAAAAAATAGAATTTGGGGAAGATCTTTCTGACCCTGCATTAAAGAAACTTGGAGAGATTTACCCAAGTTTTTATTTCATAACTGATTGGCCCACAAAACTAAAACCATTTTATATACTAGAACATGAAAAAAAACCTGAACTTTCAAGATCCTTTGACTTGCAGTATGGATATTTAGAAATTGTTTCTGGTGGAACCAGAGAACACCATTCAGAAAGACTGCGAAATAAATTACTTGAAAAAGGACTGGACCCTAAGAGTTTTTCTGACCATTTACAGACATTTGAATGGGGAATGCCTCCGCATTCTGGATGTGGGCTTGGTTTTGACAGGTTTATGATGATGATCACTAATTCCACAAACATTAGAGAAGTTGTGCTTTATCCTAGGGATACTGAGAGGCTTAGCCCGTAGAAAACTTTATTTTTACTTCTTTCAAGTTATCATCCACCAATATATAGGCTCTAAATATTGATTCAGATAGTTCGTATATGAGCCATATTACCGGATTAATTCGCATGTAAGTCAAATCGGTCGCTGAGGGTTTTGAACCTTCTAAATGGGAATGGTAGATTCCTATTAAATTCAGTTCTTCTTTAGATGCCCATTGATAAACTTTCATGAGTTCATCGGGATCTATATTAAAGGAGTATTCCGAATTCGCTATGTTGTTCATTTCTTTTAATATTTTGACCCGGTATTCACTATCGACTATATCTCCTAAGAGAAGAGAACAAGACTCATTAGGGAGGTTTTTTCTAGTGGAACGTATCAAGGAATTGACTTGGTTTTCAGTAATTAGTAATGTTATTTCAGTCATCTATTGATCAATTTTTCCACACAAATATTGACATCGCTGTTCATATATATGACTTGATATTATATTTATTTGGTAACGTATTTTAGTTTGTCAGCTTTAGTTCCAGTTTAGCCTACTGTTATCTTTCCTTTCATATGAGGATGTAAGGTGCAGAAATAATCATATTGCGCATCCTTAAGGTTCATGGCATCAAGAATGTAAGTGGCGTTTGGTTTAATAGTCTTAGAATCAAATGTTTTACCATCGTCTATTAAACTTGTTACGGTATGAGGAACATTGTCATTATTGGTCCATTCTATTCCTCCATCCTTTGGAACTTTTATATTAACTGGTTCAAAACTGGGATTTCCTTGTGCAGAAGAACCGGGAAGAATAGTAGATTTTACGAGATTCGTAATATTTCTAACTGAAGAGGTTTCATTCTGTTTTGCTTCTGCGCTATCGATGTTTTCTTGTTGAGCTTTTGGCGTAACTAATCCAAATACATAAAATGTAGATGCACCAACTACTGCGGCAATAACGAATATTACTGCTATAGCCTTAAAGTAAGGCGTCCTTTTGTACGACGCAACAGTAAGTACTGTAGCAGGTATTGAGATTATTAACATGAGTCCAATATAAGCAAAGATACTTGGTATTCTGGTGCTAATAGTAATCGCAGCGGCAAGTCCAAAGGTAACCAGGAAACCTAACGTAATAAAAGTCGCAGATTTAGCTCTTGCTGAAGTTGGGAATCCATCTTTGAAGATTCCAGCAGCCAGGAAGATCAATCCAATAAACATTGTAAGAAGGCTAACGGCATGCATTCCTTCTGTAAATGTATGAGCAATTCCAGAAAGTGAGACACCGACTCCTACAATACCAATAGATGTAAGTCCTATACCTGGAGTTATAAGATCCCAATCAGTCATTCTTCAGTACGTGAACTCAAGCTCACATAATTAATCTTTTCTTGGAATGAAGCTCAATTATTCATAAATTTCTAAGATAAAATATTTAGCATCCTGAAATATCTTGGGCAAATATTTGAGTCCTTCAGAGTTAATGATAAAAGATCGGTCCAATTTTTTTATTCGAGTGCTAGGTAATATGAAATATTTCTAGACATCTTTAATTTGATTTGACGCAAAAAATGGTATTGAAATCTATTTCATAATATGTCAAAGCACTTATATTCAAGCAAGATAAGCTTACCATCGTATTTACAAATATGAGGGTTTGAAATTGCCTAATACTGGTATAGTAAAATATCATGTTAAACTTAAATTCGAAGTTGATGGGATAGTAGAAAAGGCCGATATAATTGGCGCAATATTCGGCCAGACAGAGGGATTACTAGGCCCTGAGATGAATCTGAATGAGTTGCAAAAAGTATCAAAGGTTGGTAGAATTGAAGTAAATGTTGATACCAAATCGAATACAACTAAGGGGGACGCACTGCTTCCTATGAGCACTGACATTTCCACTGCTGCATTAATATCTGCTGCAATTGAAAGCATAGATAAAGTTGGACCTTTTCAGGGTAAGTTTCTGTTAGTCGGTATTGATGACATAAGAGCCATTAAGAAAAAAATTATTGTAGATAGAGCCAAAAAAATAATTCAAGAATGGGCAACAAAGACAATTAGTGAAGGAGAAGAAATGCTGCGCGATGTATATGATGCAAGCAAACCAGGAAAACTAACCACATTTGGAAAAGCCCAGCTAGCATGTGGAACTGGTGTATTTGATTCACCATACATAATACTTGTTGAAGGGAGGGCCGATGTGATTAACCTTTTACGAGCAGGTTTTGATAACTCCATCGCTATTGAAGGAGCTAAAATTGATGAAACTATTACGAACTTGACATCAGGAAAGAAAGTTATAGCTTTTTTAGATGGTGATAGGGCAGCTGACTTGATCTTAAAAGAATTGCAAGGACTGGTTAAAATTGATAAAGTCTTGAGAGCTCCAGCTGGTAAAGAAGTAGAAGAGTGTACTCCATTGGAGATATCTGATATACTTAAGGATGTAATTGAACCTACAACCGAACAATATGAGGTTCCAGTTCAGCATCAGAAGAGCACAAAGAAATCAAAAATTTATGAAAATAATAATTTAGCATATCAGGATGCTCCCAATTTTGACAATGGTGGAAAAGCAAAAGATGATCCTCAAATAACTTCAGCCATTAAAGAAGCGTATCCACAAATCAATGAAACCTTGGAGGCATTGATATTGGATAACTCGAAGCAGGTATTGTTAAAGGTACCAGTATCAGAAATAATCAAAAGATTGGATTCTTTAGAAGGTGCTAGGTATCTAGTGATGGATGGAATTATTACGCAACGACTAATTGATGCCGCATACAAAGCAGGCATTGAGTATGTAGTAGGCCATAGGATGGCCGAATTAAAGAAATCACCGGAAATCACAGTAAGAACATTTGAACAGATCGGTATTGGCAATTAAAGAATAAGATGCAAGATATAAAGTCTGAATACATAATAACGCTAGCCAAATTATTGCTTAAAGGTGCGAAGGATAATTTTATTGAATTTACCAGCACGGATATTGGAATAGAAATAAACAAGTCACAGCAAGCAGCCTCAAAAATAATTTTGGAATTGCAAGAAATGAAATATGTAGAACGTATCAAGAAAGGACATGGTTATATGATCAGGGTAACAGAAGAAGGTCTCTCATCTGTTAAAAAAATGTCAGAGTTTCTTAATATGGCACTGAATTCACCTCCAGGAAATATTCATTTTAATGGCATTCTGGTTTCCGGAATGGGTGAGGGTAAGTACTACATGAGTCTTGAAGGATATCGAAAGCAATTTAAAAAAAAGATTGGTTATATACCCTTTCCAGGCACTCTAAATATTAGAATATTTGATCCACTGTCGTTAGAAAATAGAGAAAAAATTGAAAGATTTGGCTATCAATTCATTGATGGCTTCAGTGATTCCGAACGAACTTATGGCTGGGTCAAGTGTTACTCTGCAATCATGAACGACAATGTAGATATTCAGTCGGACCTGTTGATTCTTGAACGAACTCACCATGACAAGAACATGCTGGAAATCATTGCTCCTGTTAATATCAAACAACTAATGGGTCTAAAGAACGGTGATAATGTTAAAGTAACTTTACAGGCATCCAAAAATACAACAGAATCATATATCATAAATTGAATGACCCAATTCTTCCTTAATCTGGGTACTTTTAGAGCCGGGGACTGGGGTGTTTAAGCGGATTATTTGAGTATTTATGCCTCTCTTTGAACAATTTACTGCAATTTCTTTTTCAGTATGTATCTGATCATATCCTAAGGCGATAATATCGGGCTTTACAAATTCTACTGTATCATATAATGTACCTTCTCTTCCAATGATTGCATAATCTACATATCTAATGGATGAAACTAGCTCTCTCCTAAGATATTCATCGTGATATATTTTTCTATGTTTGTTAATTTTAAGTGCAGTTGAACTCCTTGCTACCACGACAACCAATATGTCGCCCTGACTTTTCGCATCCTTTAATGTATGTATGTGACCAGGATGCACAATATCAAATACTCCTCCAATCAATACAATTTTTAATAAACCTCTCCCTAGGAAAGTTAACCTGAGTGGATCAGATTTCTCTACAAAACCATCTTCTATCATTTTGTCAATTTTTTGTCTAAACAGATCTTCTGAAATCGTAGTTCTGTTCTTTATATATTCTAATGGCAAAATTTCTGAATCAAGTGAAGAAACATAAATTGCCGTCAGAATAGCTTTGTCCAAAGGTTCTATCATAAATTCGACATTATTTAAGTATCAGTGTCTATTTAGTTCTATTCTCCATTTATAGTGGGGATGTTCTTTAAACAAGAAACTTTTTACCTCAGGCAACTAAACAGTTGAATATTTAGAATATTGATAATTCATCAAATTCAGAAGGATATACAGTCGAGGAGTTATTAGAGAGTCGAAATAGGAGAGTCAGCTCTGATAAACTCTGATAGCCTTTGATTTTGTTCAAAGACTAATACCTAAATAATGCAAATTAGAAAAAACAGTAGATGACAATATCGCAAGCGGGTTCATATCCCTCATCTAAGGGAATCAAAATTTCAACAGTTGACACTAAAGAAGTTTTGTGTGGGACCGCCCTGATAAAACGTGGCTTTGCCCACATGCAAAAACATGGTGTAATAATGGATGTAACTAACGTAGAGCAAGCACAAATAGCAGAAGATGCAGGAGCAGTAGCAGTCATGGTTTTGGATAAACTTCCTTACGATGTAAGACATGCAGGTGGAGTTGCTAGAACTGCTAGCGTAAAGGTAATTCAATCAGTCTTAGATTCTGTGAGTATCCCCATAATGGCAAAATGCAGAATAGGTCATTCCTCTGAAGCTAGCATCCTTGAAGAGATAGGAGTTGATATGGTGGATGAAAGTGAAGTACTTAGTCCCGCCGATGAAATTAGACATATCTGGAAGTGGAATTACACTACACCATTTGTAAATGGAGCCAAGAATTTAGGGGAAGCACTAAGGCGGATAGAAGAGGGTGCTGCAATGATAAGAACAAAAGGTGAACCAGGAACAGGGGATGTATCACAAGCAGTAGCTCATATAAGAATGGTAAACAATGAAATCAAAAAAATAAAGGGAATTTACGATAATAACGATGATCAAGAACTAATTAGGATTTCAAGAGAGATCCAATCTTCTTTTGAGATAGTTAAAGAAACTGGGAATCTGGGGAGGTTGCCTGTTGTAAATTTTGCTGCTGGAGGAATATCGACACCTGCAGATGCTGCGCTACTAATGAAGCTGGGCTGTGATGGAATATTTGTAGGATCTGGAATATTCAAAGCCGAAGATCCTCTTGAAAGAGCAAAAGCAGTTGTAATCGCAACCACTTACTTTGACGATCCTAAAACAGTTCTAGAGGCACAAAAAATGATCGATGAAAAAAAATCAATGCTTGGGCTTGATACTAAGAATTTGGATTTAAAGATGCAAGAAAGAGGACCGACAATATGAATAATGAGTTACTAATTGGAGTATTAGGTCTTCAAGGCGATATTGAAGAGAATATCAAAGCCACAACTAATGCATTAAAAGAAATGAATCTGAAAGGAAAAGTTCTTTCTGTTCGTTACCCTGAAGAAATTATGAAAATTGATGGTTTGATTATCCCTGGTGGTGAAAGTACCGTAATGGGTTTACTAATTGCAATAAAGAATGGGTTATTAGATGCGATTACGAAAATACTACAAGAAGGATTACCTGTGATGGGAACATGTGCTGGTATGATTGTATTGGCAAAAAAGTCCTATGATAAGGTTGTGGGCAATAAAAGACAATTGTTGTTAGGTGTATTAGATATTGAAGTAGAGAGAAATTCTTTTGGAAGACAGTATGATTCATTTGAATCAAAGTTGAATATATCAGGCATAGGAAATGATTACAAAGGAATTTTTATACGAGCACCCGCTGTAATTTCGGTAGGTCCGCAGGTGGAAATATTGAGCAAGTTTGACGAGAAAATAGTAGCAGTCAAGCAAGAAAATATAATTGGCACATCTTTTCATCCTGAATTATCCGGGGATTATAGAATGCATAGATTATTTATCCAGTTGGTAACGAATAGGAAAGAGGGAAATAAAGGACATCAAAAATTTTAGAGTAACAATAGTTATTTAGTTCGCATCAAATTGAGCGCTGAACCAGCTTTAAACCATTCTATCTGTGAAACGTTATATGAATGCTTGAGCAAGATTTCATCGTCAGTGCCGTTACTGTGGTGTATAATGCATTTAACAGGTTTACCTTCTTGGAGATTTTTAAGGTCCAATAAGCTTAATCTATCATCCTCTAATATCTTGTCATAGTCTGTAGGGTTTACAAACGTAAGAGCGAGTATTCCTTGTTTTTTCAGGTTAGTCTCGTGAATTCTCGCAAAGCTCTTTGCAATTACTGCACAACAGCCTAGATAGCGTGGAGTCATTGCAGCATGTTCTCGGCTACTTCCTTCGCCATAGTTACTATCGCCAATAATCATCCATTTCATACCCCTTGATTTGTATTCACGTGCTATGTGAGCCAATAATTCTATCTTGCCAGTGAAAATATTGTTACCTTTACCTACTTGATCTTCGTGAAAGGCATTAACTGCACCCAGAAGAAGATTATCGCTTATCTTGTCTAGATGACCCCTATACATTAACCAAGGACCGGCAGGTGAAATATGATCGGTGGTACACTTTCCCTTGACCTTAACCAGTATTGGCAACTTTTCAAAATCATTTCCATCCCATTGAGGGAAAGGTTCCAATTTTTGTAGTCTGGAACTATGTGGATCGATTATTACATCACCAATTTCCGATTCTTGGAAAGGCCGAAGATAAACATCTTCATTATAGACAAAGCCATTCGCTGGGACCTCTGGTGCCGTTTTGGGGGGTTTTAGTTTGAATTTTGTACCATCATTTGCAACTAATTCATCAATTAAAGGATTAAACGAAAGCCTTCCACCTAAAGCTAAAGCTATAACTAATTCAGGACTGCCAATAAAGTTCATTGTTTCTCTTCTTCCATCATTACGACCCGGAAAATTTCTATTATAAGATGTTACTATAGTGTTGGGTTCTCCTTTTTTAAGCTCGGGTCTATTCCATTGTCCAATACACGGACCACATGCATTAGCCAGTACATTTGCTCCGATATCCTTTAGAGCTTTCATCTGTCCATCCCTTTCTATCGTACCACGAATCATTTCTGATCCTGGAGTAACTTGCAGAGGAACCTTTACTTTTATTCCCTTTGACTTTGCTTGTTCGGCAATATCAGTTGCCCTCGACATGTCTTCGTATGAGGAGTTTGTACAACTTCCAATTAGTGCCACAGAAATCGTATCAAGATAGTTATTCTTTTCAACGTCACTTGCCATTTTCGATATGGGCCTTGCTAAATCTGGAGTATGTGGCCCAACTATATAAGGTTCAAGATTAGAGAGGTCTAACTCAACTAATTGATCAAAATAATCGTGCGCTTTATCTCTGTCTTTTGAAATCTCATCTTCTAATTCTTGATCCAGTGCAAATAAATTTCTGTACTTATTTGCGAGATCTGCGATACCTTCCCGGCCTGTAGCCCGAAGATAAGTATCCATCTTTTTATCATGTGAAAATATAGAACATGTAGCACCAATTTCTGCACCCATGTTTGTAATAGTTGCCTTTCCTGTACAGCTAATGGTCCTTGCACCAGGACCGAAATATTCTATTATTGCATTTGTTCCTCCGTAGACTTTAAGTTTGGAAGCTACATAAAGTATAATGTCCTTTGGAGATGTCCATCCATTAAGTTTCCCAGTCAAAAACACACCAATGCGTTTTGGACATAAAAGTTCCCAGGGCAATCCCGCCATTACTTCCGCAGCATCAAGGCCCCCTACGCCTATTGCAATCATCCCAAGACCCCCTGCATTAGGTGTATGTGAATCAGTACCTATAATCAAACCTCCTGGAAAAGCATAATTTTCAAGTACTACTTGATGAATTATCCCAGAACCTGCTTTCCAAAATCCAATCCCATATTTTTTTGAAGCTGATTCGAGAAACTTGTAAACTTCATTATTTTCATAAAGTGCGAGTTTAGTATCGGACTCACTACCAATCCTAGCCTGAATTAAGTGATCACAATGAACCGTAGTGGGAACAATTACCCTTTTGAGACCTGACTGCATGAATTGCAATAGGGTCATTTGACCTGTTACATCCTGCAATGCAACTCTATCTGGATCTAGGAAGATGTAATCCGAACCAGATTGAATTTCACTCTTAATATCCGAATTATGAATATGGCCTACAAGAATTTTTTCAGAAGCAGTGAGCGGTCTACCCATGATCTTTTTATACTTGCTAACATTATTTTCTAATTTTCTGTATATTTCAGAAATCGTATCCAGAGATGTTTTTATCTCCATAGTTTACTAGTTCTTTTTTTCATATTTAATTATTCATTATGTCTATCTAGGATCCACATTTTATGTTGAATCTGGCTATCTTGACTCATTTCTAAACAATGGAATTAGAATTGCTTTAAAAATGTAATCTATTTATTACATTCTTAATGCTATTTTTAGCATTGCTAATTAAGGGAATAGGAACCTTGTTCTTTTTATGAATATCAATCAAAAGAACATGACTTAACTAGAACAAATAGCATTTAGTTGAATCGCTGAATTACCAATAATACTATTAGTTTACAAATCAGTTGAATAGAGAACTAATCATAAACTGATATCGTGAATAGACCTTTTAGGACGTGAGTGCGGGAGGTGGGATTTGAACCCACGAACCCCTGAAGGACAGGATCCCCAATTTATAAGATCTTAAGTCCTGCGTTTCCAAACCATATTGCTATTTGGCCAGGCTCTACAACCCCCGCATGAAACAATCAGATTTGATAAATAGATGGTAATTAAACGTTATAGATGAAATCTTTACTATTAGATATCTTAATGAAACCCTACTTTTGTTCTATGTGTTGTTTTCAAGTTGCCTTGGTAGCTCAGCCTGGTAGAGCGTTGCCTTGGTAAGGCAAAGGTCCCGGGTCCAAATCCCGGCCAAGGCTTCCAAATATCTCATTATCATTATCTATAGTACATAATTATTTTTCAATCATAAAGTTAGGTCTGCCATCATAGATTAGAAAACCTGATTTTTCTGTAGACTATACTTCAAACTTGTACATTTGACTTTTATTCAAATATCGATATGGACTACTATTTAAAAATCTGAACTCAAGATCATTTAAGTGAGTTTAAATCATTTTATCGCTAGTGATATTGTAGTCTCTATTACCATTATACAATATTATACAATATTGTATAATATTATATAATATTATATAATATACACAATATACTTACCTACCTACCTATTTATTATATAAAATAGCATAGAAAGTTGTAATATTTAAAAAGTTAAATTACCCCTCCACTCTTAGTTCTCATAGGTATAATTGCTACAAATACATAACATGTTGAAGCAACTTG
>Ga0209877_1000001_pt1 | contig 101035 bp, 95 predicted proteins | sample GWRWN2_0_30_FD_187232 | JGI IMG/M metagenome (GOLD analysis project Ga0209877, IMG submission 187232) | Riverbed sediment microbial communities from areas with no vegetation in Columbia River, Washington, USA - GW-RW N2_0_30 (SPAdes)... | ecosystem: Environmental > Aquatic > Freshwater > River... | reverse complement strand
TAAAGGATCTTCTAAGCATCGTCACATTTTTAATAGTTTTTCTGATCATTTGGCAAATAGTATACTCTTTAGAAATATGGCCACCTGTATCTCTCCCATCCCCAGCAATGGTTGCTCAGTCTTTTGCTGACTTGGTGTCTGACGGTACTCTGATTGAGAGTATCGCTGTTTCACTATGGCGGTTATTCATTGGATTTGTAATATCAGTAGTAATTGGTGGATGTGTTGGACTTGTTATGGTTAGATTCAAACAATTTGGAAAGACCATGAGCTCATTTGCTTTAGGGCTCCAATCTTTTCCAAGTATAGCATGGGTACCTTTTGCTATTCTTCTCATTGGATTCAATGATTTAGGAATACTTTTCGTTATTGTAATGAATTCTGTATTCTCAATAATGAATTCTACCTATGGTGGGATCAGAAATATACCGCCTATATATATACACGCAGCACGAAATATGGGAGCTAACGGCTTTTTATTATTCAGACATGTCATGATACCTGCGGCCGCACCATCTTTGATAATGGGCCTAAGACAAACTTGGTCTTTCGCTTGGCACGCTTTGATAGGCGCTGAGATGTTGATCACTACCGGACTAGGACTTGGATATATTTTATCCATAGGAAGAGAGTTTTCCAATATGAGTCAAATAATAGCAACTATGATTGTAATATTTGTGATTGGTTTATTATTTGATAGATTTGTTTTTTCAAAACTGGAAGAAAAAGTACGTCAAAAATGGGGCTTAACATCATGATGGATGATGACATAACACTATTGGTTATGCTCTAGCACATTAAATTTATTGTGTAAGTACTAGGATGATTACTATTTCCGTTTCTTGGGTAGGTATTATGAAAAATGAAAATAAATTAAATCTTTAAAAATATTATTTCTTATCCGCTTTAGAGGAATAAGTTGTTTGATACAATTGTTTCCCTCTAGGAAATAATTCTCTTTTTAAGATATAATTCTCTATAGATATTTTTCCTGGCCCCATCATAAATAGCGTTATTCCTATCGATATCAATAGCAGTTCAAACTCGTATCCACCAACAAAACCTTTAGAGAGTTTGACCATCAATATTGCACCTATCATTTCAATTATTAGTAGCGCTGAAGCAATTCTTGTTAGTACGCCAAACAAAATCGCTAAACCTCCAATGACTTCCAGGAGTGCTATTGGTATGAACAACTCAGCTGGTAAATTAACAGATTGAAAGAACTTGTAGCCTCCAGATACATCGTAAAATTTTGGTATTCCATGCGCAATAAATGTAATACCTGCCATAATTCTAATAGGCAATATTCCAAAATCAAAAGATGAGTTCATATTTACATTTAATCCATCGTGGTCAAATTTATAAATTATGAAATACAAGCTGAAATAATTTTGGTTTAAAAATTTTAATCATATTCATAAGTAATAATGATTTTTCATATCAATATTTGGCTGAGATTAAAAATATCAATAACATTATTGCTATTACATAGTAATATCTTAATGAGAGGTATCAATTATCACATTTGTCTTTTACGAATAATTTTATATTTTAAGTAAAATGTTATAATTCATTAGTATTTTGCTGAATTAAGTACTAAATTTATATCGTTTTTTGATCACAAAACTTCAAGAAATACTTAAATAAAGTAGTACCCTTTGTTATAAAAATGGCTACAATTCTTATTTTGGCATTAGCAATCACATTGGCTTTAGGAATGTTACTAGTTCCTGCGATCGGTACTATCGTGTTCGCTCAAAATATGACTGGTAACGAAACGATGATGGCTGGTAACATGACCAGTAACATGACCAATAATATGACTGGAATGACCGGTAACATGACTCCTTGATAGAATCAGTGTCATTGTGATCTATTAATACCACAGAGCATCTAGAAAAGACTCAGACACTGGAATTAAGAAACCACCCTTTTTTTTCATTTTACAAAATTTAATTAAGCGAAATTAGGATCAATATGGAATTTTTGTTATGACGTTTTTGGTTAATTATATTAACTATCATATGTTCTGATTGGGAAAAACGGAAAACAATTATTTAATGAATTTTTTATTTAAAAATATCTTATTTCAACGAATAGTTTGTCTAGTTTTTTAAAATTTTGCCTTCAAAATTGTTTAAATACCATTTAAAGTCTACTTAGGGGGACCTAACAATGAATAGAATCAATCTAAGATGGACTTTACTAATTGCTGTTATTTTAGCACCAGCCTATATATCTGATTTAAAAAATGGGTCTGGTCAAGAAAATGAAACAACTCAGACTGAAGGTAAATCAAACAAATACATTGACTATTTACAGAATGCCCGAAATTTGTTGAACCAAACTTCCGCTGAATATAAAAATAGCAATTATACAGGTGCAGAGGAATTGGCAACTGCAGCTTATCTTGACAACTTTGAACATGTAGAACATGAAATCGAAAAAAAAGGATCTCATGATTTCATGGTAGATATAGAACTTATGATGCGGGAAAAATTGCGAGATTTAATAAAAGATAAGGCCAATCAAACAGAACTAGATTTGCATATCAATGCTACTGATGCTAAACTTTTAGAAGCAGTAAATCTGCTGAAAGGCACAAAATAAAATAATGATCTAAAATTCAGTTCTGACTTTATACAACTTTAAGTGCCTTGTAGGCTAGATTTAGACCAAATTATGCGATAATGGAAGTTTGTGTCAATTTTTTCGAGATTGATACTCTAGATAGAAAATAAATTAATAAAATATCATTGAACATTTCAATGATAGGCCCTATGAATTGAAGTTAGATAACTACTAGAATTTACATTTCACGAAATATAGAAATTTTTTTATTGGAGAGCTAACAAAATATCATCCTATGCTTATTGATGCCACTTGGAGGTGGATAAAATGATTGATTATATTGTTATAATAGCTATCAGATTATTATCATTCTTATCGAAATGGATCGAACACAATGTTATAAATAACGTTCTAGAATTTGTCAAAGGTTTTGAACATTTACTTATGGTACTGGCCGTGGTAGCATTCTTCCTAATAATAATATACATGACAATGAAGCAGCTTAAGAAATTACCAAAATTTTATGTAATAGAAGTTGAAGACATATACGGTAAAAAGACAGTTGTTGATGGATTAAGAATCAATTTTACAACATTTGCTGCTGCTAAAAGTTATGCTTATTTTTATTCTAACCTATATGGTGAGCAGTATAAGTTCCGAATAGTTGGGCGTAATCGGATTCTGAATTATCCTCATAATAACGTCTAGACTCATCAAAATCTCTCAAAGAACGCTATTCCTCATCAAACATCTAGACATTCTATGCATATGCATATGATATACTGAAACAGAAATTTATCTAAAAATGATGCTAATTACCTTCCATTCATATTAGGGAAAGGAGGTGGTTCCTTGAATAATTAATGACTTACGGAGGAAGAAATGGATATGGTAAGGGCGGAGGATCATTTGGTTCAAGCCCAAAACCAGTCGAAATGGGAAAGGAATACGAAGTAGAAATAACAGAAATAAGTAACAGAGGAGACGGAATTGCTAGAGTCCAAGGTTTTGTAATCTTTGTAGTAGGTGGCAAGGTTGGACAGAATGTAAAGATACGAATTACTAGTATAGGGGAAAGATTCGCAAAAGCTGAAGTTGTATAATCGGAAATACCCTATCAGATTATTCTGATCGTCGTCGCAATTAATGTTGAATATATCAAATCTACCATTTTTTAATAATTTTTGTCTGATTAAAAAATTGTTAATTACAAGTTGGCAAATTATACTTTAGTTGGGTCAACTAAGATAAGACAACACAAGGTAACACAACACAACTATGTTAGTGAAAAGTAACAAATTTGTAAAAATCTCATCATCTTCTTTTACTGTTTATTCATAGTCCTCAATGCTGTAGCATTTGCAAATAGTCTAAACATAAATCATATTACTCAATTTATTCGACGTAGGATGGAATCAGATTTTTATGATATTGTTTAATACAACCTATTAACATTTTTACACAAGAAGAAGCGTAATAATTGGTAACGCTAATTGTTTTGTAGTGTCAGGGGTAGCACTAGTATAATGATTAATGGCAATTAAAATATCGGCATAATTATCATTTGCAGTTTCATTGTTCTAATTCCTTAAGCCAGTTTTTAATACAATCTATACAGATGTGGTATTCACGTGGATCCGTGCCAGAAGGCGAGTAGAACGATTTATATTTTTCCTGCTCTTTTCCACAAAAATCACAGTCCATAATAAATAATTGACACTATTACATTTATGTCTTGATCTAAAGCAATCTCATTGTATCATCTTAAATGCAGGTATAATTGATTTATTCCACGAAGCTATTTTTCAATTGATTCCCACGGTTAGCAATTTGCCTAAGTGCAGTGAGTTGAACGGGAATTTTACTTTCAGATTTCAATTATAAATCGATCATCAAGCACTTGAACGAATTTAAAATTACAAAAGTTTACTCCAGAAAATCAACACGATCTTCATATTGGAATAGCTATTATCCAGCCCTATAGAATGAAATTTATTTCCTTAGGAAAGTATCAATCAAAGGAGTTTTGCATTTGTCATTAAGTATAAAAAAAATATTAGTTACGATTGATGGTTCTGAATCTTAAGAAAGCTGCTGAATATGCAATTAGTTTGGCTAAAAAATACAATGCTCAATTATTCATATGGTATGTCTTGTATTCAGAATTAGGATTTGCATATTCAAATCTTTTGGGCGTCACTACTCCGAAGGCTATTAAAGATGTATTAGAAACACAAAAGAAGGACGTGCAAAAATGGTTTAATGAGATAAAAAATAAACTCAAAACCGCCAATATTTCTGTGGTTGACAAAATCATTATTCCAGCATCATCAATTGTTGGTGAAATTGTGGGATTTGCTGACAAAGAAAAAATAGATTTGATAATTTTGGGAACGAGAGGAAGAACTGGTCTTAAAAAATTGTTACTTAGAAGTGTTGCGGAAGGTGTAGTGACCCATTCATCATGTCCTGTAATGGTAGTTAGATAATCCAAATCATACCCATGTCTTGAAATAACGGAATTCCGAATAGAAATCTAAAAGAAGGATGAAAATTCTTTCGTATTTTTAATGTAATAAATCTACACACATTAACTGATTTTTGGAATATAGGAACAAATAATTCTATGGAACTGCCGCATCAAACAATTGAAAATGGAATTAATATGTTAAAATATTACTAAAAATTTCTAGTATTTTGATATGGAACAATAATACAAGATATTGATAGCTAAAGCTCATAAATCTGGGTGACCATAATGCATATGATGATAAAAAATAGTAAAGAACTAATCAATTTGATAAATATGTGCCGAGAGGAAAAAGAAATTGGAAAAAGATGTCAATTTTTAGGATATATTAATTACTTGATGCCTGCAGACATTAGAGTATCAATTCCATCAATTATAACTCATGACTGTATAGACGCGATTCTCAGTTCGATGGAAGAAAGACTATCGCCACCAATCTACGAGCTCACTTCTTAAATCAAATTTAAGGCAATTATTAGATTAGTCAATAATCTATTCGATTGCAAAATATATCTTAATGAGAATAATTTGAAATATTATTCTCGGTGGAGTTCGAGCATGTGTTCTTTCAATTCCTCTTGGGTATTGAATGACATTCCGCATGCTGCGCATTTTTCTTGACCTTCCGAAGACATGTCTATACAATACCCAATATACAATATAACTATTTCATTCTAGCAGAATAAGAAAATTCCATCAATATGTGAAACTTATACCAATTTTTTTCTATTTGTGGCTTGATTCATATAACTTTTCGAGCATATGCATGCAAATTTTTTTGTTTACAGCCTAAATATAATCTTTTGAAAGGGTATTACTTAGTTCATATGAAATATTTTCTCTGGTTTTATCTTTAATATCACTCTTTCTTCTCCTTTAAACCTTCGTGGAAATTTATCTTTACCAATATATTTTTTTGATAACTTATCGATATGTTTTTCAGCCACATCTCCGGTAATTTGTTCTATTACTTTACCTCTAACAGTAACCATTTCATATTGATTATTTTGATCAACTGTAGACAATGCTACCCTAGGATCTCTAGAAATATTCTTCTGTTTTATCCTACCTATTGCAGTATTGATAAGAATATTACCATTTTCGATATCAACCCAAGTCGGTGTAACCTGAGGAGAACCATCTTTCATTAATGAGGATAGAAAAACAAAATTCTTACTTTCAAAAAGTTTTCTAATATGAGGGTCACTTAACTTCCCATTTATTTGATTAGTCACAGATAAATATTGGCATTATTTCTAATAACTGTTTCTTACCAGTAGGCAATATATCTTTGCGTATACAAGGCGATGCTTTCTGAAAGAATTCTCATGACGTAGTTGTATAGAAATTCTCTTATAGTAAAGTAGTAAAGTAATACAGGACTTGAAAAGTAAACGCATTCAAAATAATGCAAAGAATGCTGTATTGAAGGTTCTAGCACAAATCGAAGAAACAGCAAGAAAGGAATTTCTACCATCAATAGGTCCTATTAAGGGAAAAATCATTGAAGATGTCATTAAGGAACACAAACCTAAAAGAGCACTTGAGATTGGAACATTACATGGATATTCAGCAATTTTAATGGCAAATATTATTTTGAGTGGGAAAGATGGCAATGAGTATTTTGACGATAGTGAATATGACTCGAGGAAAACTATTCTTGTCAGTGTCGAAAAGGATCAGAAACTTGCAAACATAGCAAAAAAGAATATACAAAATTCTAAATTATCAGAAAAAATACAAGTAATTAATGGTGATGCTCTGGAAGTGATTCCAAAACTTAAATCCAAATTCGACTTAATCTTCTTAGACGCGACAAAGAGCGAATATCTAAAGTATCTTCGACTTGTTGAAAAGCATAGTTTACTAAATAAAAGAGCAGTAGTAATTGCGGATAATGTGCTTATATATGAAAATGAAATGAAAGATTATTTGGACTATGTCAGAAATTCCGGCAAGTACATTAGTCGTACAACAGAGACTACCTTAGAATTTACTAGAAATGTAAAAGATGCTCTTGAAGTGAGTATTAATGTTGAAATATAGCATTGGAAACTCTCTTTACCGGTGAAGATACAAAATCAAATATTTTTCAGGAAATTTTACCTTGAAATAATATCTCTCATTGTAAAGTATTAAGAACGCTAATGAATTGGCTGTATGATATCTTCTATTTTGTAAATAAATGCCAATAAAACGGCAATTTATATTGTAAATTATAATAAGCATAGTGATTAAACAATACTAATCACTATCTTCTAACGAATTGCTAATTTCTAAATAAACCGTGATTACAGAAAAGTGATAGAAAGATGTTTGAGGAAATGTTCCCTTATTCAAAATTGTTATTGTAAGATTGTTATTGTAAGAAAAAGAGGAACTATTTTGATATCATACTTTCCTGTACCTATTTATTTATTCGCTAGATATCTCAATGATTCCTTTCATAGTATCTGGGTGATATTCACAATGATATTCAAATGTGCCCGTTGAATTAGCATTGAATTTCAATTTTCCATTCTTATCCGGTTCGATCTCGTTGCTTTTGGAAAGCTCAGTCCCATTTGATCCGATTATTAATTCATGCTTGGTATCCGTGGGATTCTTTATCTTGATAAGATAATCTGTGTGTGCTATCAAATGCAGTGTTGGATTTATTGCCTCACTAGTGTTCTGCCATCTGTAGGTTTCATTCTTTAGCTCTAATGCATTTAAAGCGATAGAAGTATTGTTATTAGAATCAGAAGCACTCGTAGAGGTCGAACTAGCTTTGTCGTCTGAACTGCTCTTCGTAGCTGATATCGGTTGGACAAGGTAGTGTGAAGAATAACTCATACCTATAAGCAGTATCGATATTATGATGCACGATGTCAAGGTCTTTTTGTTAAAATAAGGGTTATCCATAGCGTGATAGTTATTACGGCATTATATTAACATAGAGACAAATCCCATCTTTGGAACCCGGAAATGGGATCCAGTTGTGGATCCCATAATTTGGTATTGAGCAAAATATGTATATGTGAAAGCTGAACTTAAGAAATTAACCAAGTTGTTTGATGGAAACCTACTGCATTTGGCCAGTGCTGTTATCATGTTTGCTGCTGCCATTGTTCCTATGTACCTTAGTTTAAGATTGAAGAGCAATCTTAGAATTCTTACAGTCTTATTATCACTTTTCATTTTCATTCACGGGATATATCATTTGGCATACTTTGCAGGTGAGGAAGTATTGGGAGAAGGACTCTTTAGAACCATTTCTATTGTTGTTTTAATTATTTTTGGCGTCGCATTCATGTATCTGGTTAGATCCAAAAAGGAGCAACTTACAGTATGACGATGTCTCCAGTTTTGGCTCTTATGAGTAATTTCACACTTTATTTGTTATTCGTGGCACTGGGAATATTTGTGTGGTTGGCTTGGCATTCACATAGTCCCAAATCCTTCCTATTTCAAATTTCTATCTTCATTTTGATCTGGATTGGCGGAGAAATTGTGGCTACTTTATATGAGTCTGGATCATTTGATTTCCCCTTTGAATTACACGATCTTGGCATGCAGATTCATCTAGTTTCTATGATTCTTTTTGCCTCAATTATGTTCGTGAGATTTTACTACTCTTACAGATCAGGCCATAAAGTCGTAGAAAGCCTTACTTCAATCCTCAAGTAGCTTTGCCAGGCTAATCACTCAATTATATGCTTAACCTTATCGACTCACAGAGAGAAGAATCTTTCCGTCAATCTATCGACAGGATCGATGTTTTGCTCTGCCTCTATAATTATCTTAATGTTTTCATATTTTACGACTATCGATCTAAAGACACTAAGAAACAGACTGTATTTCTTGCCTTCGTCAGTGATACAAATCCTGTCAATTACAAGAAGGTCTTGGTCTACCAGCCATTTAATTTTCCTGTATGCGGTAGTATGAGGCATCTTGGCCTCCATGATGATATCACAGACTGATTTGGACTGGTACATTGTTGAATTGATAATGCTAACCATTTCAGGATCGGCCAGTGCAGTTAAAATTGCTTTCTTGATTTTCTGACCTTCCAGTTGCATATCTATTCACCTGCTGAATTCGGTAACTGGTATAATAACAGAGCTCTTTTTACTTGGCTTGTCTATCATCTTAAAGCAATTCATGGAAGCTGTGTTTAGTGCGGCGACTTCCGCTCGTTGTTTTGCGACTTGCATATTTCACACGTATTATCGTACACATATTATTTAATTTTTGATGCCCTCATTATGTTCTTCTAATCACTAGCTCGGACAATCCATTAATACCATGTTATCCCATAAGTAAATAATAATATTGAGCACAGAAAAAAAGAATCCATTTAAGCGCGATCAGGCGTTAAACGATGCTTCGAGTGGCCAACTTGGGGAAGAACCTTCTGATATTCCAAACAATCACTCCGAGATGCAGGAGGATGAAGATGTACGAAAAAAGGCCGCCAGAAAATTATCCAAAAATATGAAATAGATATGTCAACATCAAGCTATTAGCAAAATCTCTAGTCTTTATTTTTTGACAAGATTTTTTGGATTCACCAATTATTATGCTAACTGAACAAAAATATCTAAATTCTGGGTGAAGCTGCCTCAGTCTTTATGGTCAAGGCGTTATGATAGATTTTGAAAATTGCTGGAAGTATGCCTATCGGTTCACCATCCACAGAAACAGTAACATTTCTTTCTTTTGGCAAAAAGATAACCTCTGAAGCTCGATAATAAAGAATATCTTCGTATTTGTAAGTACTTGTTCCCTTTAGTTCAATAAATTTATCAATCATCTTGAAACTTCCAGAATTTATCAATATGATTATATCCAGCAAACCATCTGAGAATTTTGCACGAGGTGCTGCTTTGAAACCACCTCCCAAGAAACGACCATTTGCAACTATACCCATAGTCATTTTAGAGGAGATTTTTTTATGTTTGTCTATTACAATATCACATTCATTGCTATTGTAGGCTGGAAGGGTTGCAACTACACTTGCCATAGTAGATACAAAACGACTTTTTATTTTACCCCTTACTTTCTTCGATCTGTCTATTATTTCAGCTCCAACACCTATCTCTGCTGCATTCAAGACAATTCTATTATGAGTTAAAGATGGATTATCTCTATCGGTTATGGTTGCCGCTATCACATCTATCTTTCGTCTTTTCATATGTCGTATACGCATTAATGATTCAGTGCCTTGATGTTGCAAGTCAAGAGACTTTGCAAGTACATTTCGGCTCCCTGAAGGAATAACGTATATAGCAGCTCTTGGATTTATTGGCTTTAATCTAGGAACAGGCTTGAATTTGCGATAATCTTTAGTTTGTTTGCCTTCTGATTCAATATCATAAAAGCCATTTGCAATTTCATTAATTGTACCATCTCCACCAACAGCAACAATATTCTTATATCCTTTTCTAAGTAACTTTCGTGTGATGAATATACCGTCATTAGCTTTTTTAGTAAAAATAATTCTATGAGCTTTAGGTAGAAAATCCTTAACTTTATTATAGGTATCAGCCCAGTTTTTTCCTGTGTTACCTCCTTGAGAATTTGGATTTAATAGTAGGATTAGGTCGGTTAATTTATGTGGATCGGGAGCTGTTTTGTTATTACGTGAAACTTTATTTTTGGAACTTTTCAATCATCCATATCACCCACATTAAATAGTGTCCATATCATAAAAATAATTAAACAACCTATTCGATAGTATCGATATTGAGATCATATATCTTTTTTCATTTTTAAAAGACCAATAGAAACTGGAGAAATAATATTGAAGATACTACCTTTTAGCAATCACCCAGATAATCTTTACTGGAATCAGATAATTCCTTTACTTACATCGTTAATTATTTCTATGGACCTGCCTTAAAATTGGGAATTGTAACTAAACGCGAATTCAAGTAGCATTAAAAAAATTGTTGAAGAAATTTTATTTTATTTTGCTCCTATCCCTTCTTTAACTTCCTCGCTAGCATTGCTAATAACGTCAGCTGCTCCACCGACTATCTTTTTACCTGCTTCGGCAGTCTTATTGAGTAGATTTTTTCCGGCCTCAGTTACATTCTTACCCAACTCTGATGCATTCCCACCTACATTCTTACCCAACTCTGATGCATTCTTACGTACCTCTGATGCAGTATTATTTACTGCTGCGCTGGCATTTCCAGCTGCATTTGACGCATTCGTAGTAACATTCTGTGCGCTTGCGGTAGTTGCGTACGTTAGTGCAAGCACAAATAGAGACAGTGCGCTTCCTATATATAATTGCCTTATCATCATATTGTATTGTACAACATTGTTTTAATAGATTTGTTAGGCAAAAAAGAAAAACATTAAGATTCTTTGTATTATAGTTAATAATGATGGTTAATCATAAGCATGAAAAAGCTGTCGAAAATGTGTTGGTCTTACAGGGTGGCGGATCCCTGGGCGCTTTTGCATGTGGAGTTTTCAAAGCATTTGCAAAAAGAAATATTAAATTTGACATAATAGCGGGAACATCAATAGGAGGGATTAACGGTGCAATAGCTGCTGGCAGCAAAAGTGATAAACCTGAGAAGGATTTAGAAGATTTTTGGTTGGATATAGCAAGAAGTAGCTATAATATAATACCTGATACCTTTACCTTAGATTACCAAAATTATCGAGCTAAATTGAAGAGATCACCCGCAGCATCTTTAAACGCAGCATTTTTTGGAGTTCCAGGATTTTTTGTCCCAAGGTGGTTTAATTTCAATTTTTCTAATCTGAATTCCTCACAAATGCAGGAGTACGTTCAACCACCATGGAAATGGACTTATATGTATGACAACTCTCTCTTGAGCAAAACAATTGAGAAATATATAGATTTTAAAAAACTTTCACCAAAGGCCCAACAGAATAATCCAAACGATAGTAATAGTAACATTAATACTCGTCTGATAATTACTGCAGTTGACGTACTTACTGCTGAACCACTCATATTTGATAGCTACAAAAAAAATATTGAGATGAAGCACCTTCTCGCTACTATAGGGTATCCTCAATATGGATTTCCTTGGGTGGAAGTGAGTGATGGTACTTTTGCTTGGGATGGATCCCTATTAAGTAATACACCAATACGCGAAGTAATGGTAGCGTCTCCAAGTAAAAATAAAAATATTTTTGTTGTGGAAAACTATCCCAAAAAAATAGAAAAGCTTCCTGTAAATATGAGTGAAGTTATGTCAAGATCTAAAGATATTATGTTTTCTGATAAGACTCAAAGCCTTGAAAAAATGTCCAGACTTATTACCAGGCATGTAAATTTGGTTGAAACACTATATGACATATTCCAGGATTCTGATCAATCAAAAATAGATAAGGACAAAATTAATTATATCATTAAGGAACATTTATCACTAGTTGAAAAGCACGGCGCCAAAATTCTAAAGATAAATAGAATTACTAGAAATATTCCAGAAACACCATATGCTTTACAAAATGCTGATTTTTCTGTTGATACAATTAAGGAGCTCATCAAACAAGGTGAGACTAAAGCTTTAGATAGTCTTAATTAGTAACAGGCTCTTGAGTTCATTTTATATCTACTATTAGAGATAGATGCTATAGTTTACTACACAGGAATAAAGAATCAAATGTTCTTTAAATTGATAAAATAACTAATTTGAATATTTCTAGTAGTTAATGAAGTATCTTTTTTTTCCACTCATCATTTTCTTCTTCTTGTTCTGGTAATTTGAGCCAAGTATTGTATGCCTCATTATATTTTTTAGACCAATTATTACATGTATTATGAACATTCTTTGAACTCGATAGCTTATTAGCAGTGCTTTCTTTCTTTTCATCACTAATTTGTATTTCTTTATACTTTGAGATATCTGATAGATATTGTTTATTATATCTACTCTTCATATGTTCTTGTATCACCGGATTATCTAAATCACGCCAAATTATTAGTCCATCAGAAGAATTTGATGCGATTGATAAGGTAGACATTATGAGGGAATCTGTCGGGGGACTATAATCCTGTTTAGAATAGTTATAAGTTATAGTCGGGTATATCATGTACCTAATTGGCTTTTTAAAAATCTCTGAGAATATGTCTAGTTCCTTTTTTAAACTAGACACATTATAATAGCATCCACTGGCCACAACTAAACCATCAACAAAATTGTTGTATTTTTTTACAACTATTCCAGTTTTTTTCCCTTCAAAATATACTGTTGGATAGAACTTTACATCCTTACTTTTATGTTCAAGTAACTTTGAGAGTCCAGAATGTTCCATAAAATCGATATTGTTCTTGAATTTTGTGTCAATTCTTGTACTTATCCAGTTAAAATCATCAATAGTGAAACCTTCAAATGATCTTGGATATTTTTTTTCAAGAGAATTAAAATATTTTATCCATCCTTTCCAATCGTAATTTGTATCAGGTCCACCTTCAGAAGGAGGCAGGAGAATAATTATTATTTTTAGATTCGTTTTATTCGCAGTTTCTAGCAATTCTTCTGTCATTTTTACAGATTTAGGATCTTCAAAGTTGTTCATTACATAATAGTACTCCTGATAACCACTTTTGAGAAGTGTATCGATTGCTTTTTCTTGTTCTTCCCCTTTCAGATGCTGAAGAACAAAAGTAGCATTCATTGGAGTCCACAGCCCAATTGTAGTATCACGAGAAGATCTTTTTATTGAATTAGATTCATTGATATTATTACCACTTTTAATACTATTTTCTGCATTTATTTTTTGTATTACCTCATGGTTATTTAATGAAAGAGAAAAAACGGAAAACAAATAAGTATACGGAAGAACCGACTGTATGAATAAAAAAACACCTATACCTGCGCAAAAGAAAATGACTGATGCCACGAGATTCATGAAAAACAAGGAACATTGGTAGTTACACTAAATATATGTTAATACATCTTCACGGCCTTCTATCTAAAACCAGTGCGTCCTTCTATGGACGAGTAATTCCTCTTCTGTAGTTAACCTCCAACCACATATCTCGCACATCAGTAGATTTGAAATTTCATCGATGTTCTTTGGAATTCCTACTGTGAGAATATTCTCCAATTCAGTGATTTGGTATCGAGTTAGATTATGCGAATCTAAATAACTTCGTAGAATTTCTTTAATCAGCCTGTATCCATTTCGTTCGTTATTTTTTTCCAGTGTTACACTTATCTCATCTCCTTCAGGTAACATGTAGATATTTGATACCACATTGTGGGATGAGAGAAAGCTTTTTACAGCTTGAGCTAGATGTACATCACCTGCAAAGTTGATTAGTAGATGGGCCATGATAACCAGAGTTATTCTTAGGGTAGCTATTAGATTAATTTATCAATAATTTATAGTTTCAAGTCCAAGTTTTTTGTTACTAATATATAATATCAAAGCAAGCATATTCTAGGATGCGCCAGAACAGGTAGGCTTGATAGTACAAATCATTAATTCTAATAATTATTACAAAAAAAGGAAAAAGAAGATTTATTTTGACATTTCAGAAAATGCAGCTTCTGCCGCCCTTTTCATTTCCTCTGGAGAAAGATCTTTTTTATGAGTCGCTATAGACCACAAATGTCCAGAAGGATCCTCTAGTCGACCATGACGATCTCCCCAAAATTGATCCTTCACCGGATCTATAACTTTCGCACCAGCAGTGACTGCTTTATCGAATATAGCATCAACATCTTCGACATATACATACATGGCTACGGAACTTCCGCCAATGGAATTAGGTGAAAGACATTTCATCTGTGGAAACTCATCTGATAACATAAAGATAGAGTCACCTATCTTCAGTTCAGCATGAGCAATTCTACCATCCGGACCTTTCATGCGATGACGTTCTTCAGCACCAAAACCTTTCTTATAAAACTCTATTGCCGCTTCTCCATCTTTCACTATCAGAGCTGGAGTGATCGAATGATAACCATCTGGAATTTTTTTTACTTCATTCATATTCTTATTTTACTTTTAATCATATTTATCATTATATAAATATTTAAATAAATAATTAACTAATGTGCATATGCAATCGCTGTTACTACTAGAGCAATAACTATAATCGTAAGTGCAGTCGTAACAAGTTGCAGTACCAACAATACAGACTGGTGCTCACCAAATTATATAATGCCTTTGGTAGAAAGTCCTAAAAGTTTTGAATAGTAGAAAGTGATCAGAATTATGAATATCTAAATTGTATTTCTACCTTAAATCTAACTGATTTTACTTATCCTTGTGTTTTCTCTTAGACCAAATTCGTAGTAACATAATAATGTTCCTTTGGCACCAGTAGGTAATAAATAATTTATTTTATTTCATCAAATTATTGCGAGGTATCATTACTATTTGTTGGAACATTATTATCTATTCCACCATTCTTCAAGGCGGCACCACCTTTCAAGAAATCTCCATTCATAGTGTTGGAATTGTTTAAAGTATAAAATAATTTCAATAAAATAATTTCAATAAAATAATTTCAATTATCTGGTAGAGATTTTCGGTGTTTGGTGGGCCATCGTAAAGACCCACCGTGAAGCGTTTGAGTTCTACTTATCTTATTATGCTCAACAAATTATAAGAAAGTTAAAAGAACTGGTATAAAACGAACTATTGCCTTGGCTCTTCGGTAAAGCCTGTCCTTTCATAAACCGAGACTATATCATTAAAGTTGTCCTGCGTCGCTGACATCGTTGGCTCCACCTTGGTCGTATATTGAACTGTCACAATCACATCTTCGCCGTCTTCTTTAATCTCGACAGAGTCACCGGTTTTGTTGAAAAGTTTCTTTTCCTTAGTCATCTGTAAACTACCTATCACTCAACAAATTATATAATGATTTAAACTCAACACAATTTAATTAATAGTATAACCTTTTAGACCTCAATTAATCTCATATTCGGAAGATCGGATCCAGTGAATATATGAGGAGTAATACTATTACTATATCTCAACGAATAAATTAAGATTTTCTTAATGTTACCTACCAAGGATACGAATATTGTTACAGTAACCTCCTAAGAATACAAATATTTTTATACCAACCAAATCCGTAAAGAAGTTAATAATTAACAACTGATGGGATGAGTTTTGATTGAAGCGGCTGAACAAGAACAACCAATTCCCCACCAGTTGTTTGTGTTAGACGTTATAATTTTCCTGTACTGCATACTATAAAATGGCTTGCGTAGAATGTTATAAGAATTTGTGAATCGATACAGTTATTTTCTGTTAGAACTCTAAACTGTTTCATCAAATATTTTTATTCTCTTAATTCAAGTCTTTGACCACGCTTCATCACTTGCCAACGGATCAGAAAAAACGAATCGAGTCAAACTGATAGTACCAGAATTGAAACCAATTATGAAAAAGAAGAAATAATTTTTAATTTATTTTCTTGGTTTGATTATAAAAGACCTCTCAACAGTCAGATGACCTACGAGTGGTTCATTCATTCATTCATTCTTTGTTCGTATGCTTTAACCTGTTCCCTGACCTTTTGCCGCAACCAATCAATGGGAATAGGTTTTTCGATGAATAAATCTATAATTCCCTCTTTCATATACTTTTGAAATACTTCATCTTCTTTAACTTCGTAAGCGCTAACTAGTATAGTTCTAACATTTGAATTGAGCATTTTGATCTTTTCTAGTAGTTCTAATCCATTCAGATTTGGCATTCTCAAGTCAGAAATAACGAGAGCATAATCTTTTTTATTTTCGGTAAAATGCTCCAAGGCAGTTACGGGATTGTTAAAACAAACAACCGAGATTCCATCAATTTTGCCATATATGGCGTCTTGATACAGCTGGGTTATATCAAGCTCGTCATCTACGATACTAACAATCCTGTTGTTAGTGGGCATCTAGTTACCGCCAAAACTCCCAGGTTCCAATTCCCAGACCTTAATCTGTATGGCCTCTAAACTAAATAAAGTTTTTATGATTTTTCAAATTAAACTACAGTTAATAATAATCGATGATGGTATAATGTTAATCTAAATAAATTAATCCTAAAATAAAAACTTACGATATGTTAAATTAGGCACGGAAAAGTTTCACTAATAAAATTAATCTAAGCAATACTCCTAATTCTAATTCAGTTGACGTAGAAATATCGGCAGAGGAAGGAAAAGTAGCGGTTTCTTGGTGGGAGCGGAATCAAACAACAAATGAACCTGTCATTAGAGTAAGCAGCGATGGTGGTAAGACATTTGGACCATTATTGAAACTTGCTGCTAACGGAACTGTTGGAGGATAACGATAAATAGAAAAGGAAAAAATACTATGATTTCAGTTTTTCAACGCACGCAATATTCCCTTACTTGAGTCCGAATAGTTTCTTAAGGATCTCAAGAATTGGATTTCCTTCTGGAGCTGTCGTTGGTGTAGTAACATTTGTTGTAACATTTGTTGTAACATTTGTTGTTGGCTCTACGGTTGGTGTAGTAACATTTGTTGTAACATTTGTTGTTGGCTCTACGGTTGGTGTAGTAACATTTGTTGTGGCATTTGTTGTTGGCACTTCGGGGGCAGTAACATTTTCAGCTGACAGCTCAGCTCCTAATTTGAGATCCTCTATGTACAAATAATCATCTTTTTCATTGTATGCCAGATCAGAGATAGTTATCACCTTAAATTTATGATCATAAAGATATCTCATTTCCTTCTGAAATAGATCAAAGTCGGTAACTGAATCCGTTTTGTTATCACCAATCCCATGGTACATGATTATAGGTATCGCGTCTATTGTACGATCTTTATTATATTTTGATTGGCTGTTCACGACTTGAATGAATCTTTCTAATGCCTCAGAATCGCTGTATGAATTTTCTTTTTTCTCAAAATCGTGACTCCAATTTCTTATTGAATATTTGTTGGCGTAAGTAGGGGTTCCATTGTCGGTATAAGTTTTACAATCTTTTTGACCATATTGCTTCATTCCATCACATCTTAGAAACATGAGCGGATCATTTCCTCTAGTTGCTAACTCATAGTATTTTGCAACAATGTCAACTATAGTTTTATTATCCGAACCTGTGCTAAATGGATATTCAAAGCTTGTAGGTTTTATTCCATAATCTTCAAGACATTCTTTTGATTTTCCAACTTCGTATTCAATAGATTTTTTCGAAAGATCTGTCAGACGTGCGTGAGACATGCTATGGGAGCCTATATCATGCCCTTCATCATGCAATGTCTCAATATCCTTCCAATTCATATACCCATCCTTCTTACCCACATAGTTACATACTACATCAAAAGTTGCCTTAAATCCATATTTATCAAGAATTGGTTTTGCATTCGTGTACTGGCTCTTGAGACCATCAGAGAAAATAAAACTTACTACCTTATCGGCAGTCCTTTTGTTATCAGTCGATTTTGTAGGTAATCCTGAAAGAAAGTTATGTTCGCATGAAAGAACAGATAAAAGCGCCATTAAAGAAGCCAAGAAGATAAGTAGGGTTATAGTGGTAAAGTTCCTGCTGCTCTTCAACGTCAATCAACAGATTCGTAATCCATTAATAAATAGATATTGGGTTAAGAGTTGGCAAAATTCTTGAACTATAGAACTCGAAAAATAAATATGCAGCAGTTAATTTTGATGACACAAGTCTGCAAAAACTAATGGCCTATACTTATACTTAGATATTTGTATCATACTCTTTATCTATTTTAGACAGGCAAACAAAGATGTCTCTTTTGGAAGGAAAAAGATTTTTAACGTATGTCACAGTTGACTTATTGATATGGTTTGTAGTAATTACTATTGACAGTATCTATGCTGCTTCAGATTCACCTCAAACTGATACATCAAGTACAATGGACCAATTACAAAATCAATGCACAGGTGCAACGCCCATTACAAACATTCAGACGTCTGGAAGTCAATCTGGATTTCCTCCAGAAAATGTTAATGACAAAAATCTTAATACCCTATGGTCTGACTATGGCCTAGGATCATGGATACAACTTGATCTGGGAACCACTAAAAAAATCTGCAGCGTAGACATTGCATGGTACAAAGGAAATCAGAGACAGACCAACTTTGTTGTATCGACTTCTTTGGATGGAGTTGCATTTACTGATAAATTAACGGGTAAAAGTTCTGGTACAACGTTAGATCCTGAGAAGTACGGCTTTCCTCTTACAGATACAAGGTACATTAAAGTTACTGTTAACGGTAATACTCAGAATAATTATGCATCGCTAACAGAACTACATGTCTTCAATTCAACTCCCAGTTCATTAAACCAGTATCTTGGTGGGTTGCCTCCAACTGCTACAACAGGAAAAGGACTACAAGAAAAATACGTGTTTGTTAAGAAATGGGGTTCAGAAGGAACGGGAGACGGTCAATTCCAGAGAGTACATGATCTTGATTTTGATCCTTCGGAGAAGTATCTCTATGTTGTAGATAGAGACAGTAATCGGATACAAGTATTTGATAAGAATGGAACTTTCTTATGGAAATGGGGCTCAAAAGGGACTGGAAATGGCCAATTTACAATACCATACAGTGTAGATGTTGATTCACAAGGTAATGTTTGGATTGCCGATAGAGGCAATCATCGTATTCAGAAATTTGATAAAGACGGTAACTTCCTTTTCAAATTTGGTTCTTTTGGATCAAAAGAAGGTCAATTTGATAACCCAAGGCAAGTTGCTGTAGATAAAGATGTAAATTTTCTGTACATTGCAGATTCGAAGAACAATCGTGTACAAAAATTTGACACTAATGGTACCTTTATCAAGAGTTGGGGATCCCTTGGTAGCGATGATGGCCAATTTAATCTGCCTGTTACTATAATAATAGACTCAAAAGGTGATATAATTGTAAATGAGCGAGGCAACAATCGTGTACAAAAATTTGACCCAAATGGTAATTTTATTCTAAAGTTCGGGTCGACGGGTACAGGTGATGGCCACTTTTCGGAGATAGAACACATGGCTACAGACAAATTTGACAATATATATGTCAATGATCCTCAATCAGGTGATACTGGCAGTGGACAACCACGAGTACAAAAATTCGATAACAATGGCAACTTTATTACAAAATGGGGATCATATGGAACAGGGGACGGTCAATTCATAGATCCAGAACATCTTGCAATTGATTCGGAAGGAAATGTCTATGTTTCTGATAGGGCAAACAATAATATACAAGTATTCGAGCCTGTGAAGTAATACTACTAGCCTATATTTATTATGTAAGATATGTATTATTATAGCGGAGTAAAGTTGAAGAAATGGTTAATAGTTTTAGATTTACTAACTAAGAACATGTACTTAATTCTTATCGCAACAACAACTACGATATTGTTATTATTATTTCTGATCCAAAGTGCATATAGTGCGGAAAAGTTCAAGGGTCTTCCTTTTTCTATCGAAATACCTAACAGTTGGACTTATACAGAAACTCCAGAGCCTCCTATCGAACATCTATTAGGGGTTAGTTCTTATTCTTCCGTGGTATTGGTCCCTGCCAACTTTGCCGAATTACTTATTCAGGATAAAGGCGATATTGGACTGGGTAACGGAACTGCGGTAATAGTATTTGCAGAGGATTCCGAATACACTGTAAAGAATGCTCCACCGGATCTGTATGTAAAATTTAGAATGAATAAGGATGACTCTCTCAACGTTACATCGCAACAAGATACTACAGTAGGTAAAGAAAAGGCTGTTAGAATTGAAGGTAGCAAAAATGACACTTCTGGTAACGTCAGACTCTTGGAATACCTCATATCACACAATGATGAACCGTACATTATTAGATATATCGCTAGCACGAATGATTTTGAAAGATATTTACCAGACTTTGAACTGATGGTTAAGAGTTTTATGTTTGGAACAAATGCCACTCGTAGTAAGTAAACTGAAGTAAGGCAAGTTCTTATATCTAGTAGCATAAGTGTGCTTACTCTTTTAACAACACCATGCATGCCGGTGGGATTCTTTTGCTTGCGCTGTACGTAAAGATACAATGAGTTTATCGTACTTTTCTGGAATGGCAATATATCCTTTGTTTATCATCGTATACAAGTGTGATAGCATTTCTTTGTGTGTTGTTGAAAACGATATTGGCAAGATCTCCATTATATCAGGATGCACGTGCTCAGGTTTCCATGTTGGATCCTCACCAAAAGCAACCTTCATCTGCCGAACAAATCCAACATTTGCGCCATCAACTAGAAAGCGAATATTTGGATGGAATTTTCTATGAAAGTCAAATAACAGATTTACTATATCAGTCGGGTTAGCCTTTTCGTATTCTTCTGCAAATATTACTCTAACAACTTCTGGACTTCTTGGAAATTATGTAACCAAAGGTGAGCCTTGACATATGGTGATTAATATCTAGTAACATCCATTTATTACACATTAAACCAATAGTAGAGTATAGGTGGAAAGTTATTAAACATGAAAGTTGAATCTAAAAAAATTCAGATCAGTTCGAGAGGAGAGGATGATATTATCGATATTACAGAACAAATTTCAAATGTGATAAAGGAAAGCACCATAGGAAATGGAATTGTTGCAGTTTTTGTTTCAGGATCAACTGCGGCAATAACAACCATTGAATATGAACCAGGACTCGGTCATGATTTTCCAGAAATGCTATCCCGAATCATACCAAAACATATCCAATATAAGCACGACGATACTTGGCATGATGGAAATGGACATTCTCATGTGCGTGCATCACTGATAGGGCCAAGCCTAATTGTTCCAATCATAGATGGCAATTTGACATTAGGTACTTGGCAACAAATAGTATTGTTAGAAATGGATACAAGACCCAGAAATCGAAATGTGATACTACAGATTATGGGTGAATAAAGATTCGATTCGTCAGCCTAGGAACAAGATCCTTTAGATCAAATTGAATCTTGGTATCATTCAGGTCTCTTCATGACAGAAATTGTCAATCCACTCCTGATTGTAAATTCTCTCAATAGTTTGTAAAATCTAATCTCAGCCTTTGTTTTGCATATTTATATCAACATATTCATGATTTGATTAGGAAAAATCCATAAAATGTTATCTGGTAAAAGAGTGAAAGATTTCCTAACGTTAAAAAATGAAAAATCCAAATCGACTTTTTCTTTCAAATCTATCCATCAATGAATAAGTCTTCCATCCAATCCGTAGAAATGATTACTCAACACCTTGCCATCCGTGTTATTTATTTTGATTTGTAAGTAACCATAATCTTTATTGTTTACGAAGGGCCAAGTAGAATTAGTAGAGCCCTCATAATGACTCCTACCCCCCGCACCAGAAATAAACCAGTGATCGTTGTTTGACTTGGCCATAAAGTGATTGTGTGCTGTAACTTCATAAACTTGAATACTCTTTGATATATTACCTCCAATTGCTGAGAACATTTGAACAGTTGGACTTTCTACTGGATGATGTGATTTGGGTGGTGTATGTGCAGGCTTATGACCCAATATCAAAACATTCTTGACTCCTTTCATCAATGTTGAATTTGTTACTAATGATTGACCCCACTGTGTTTGTAAATTAGTATCTCCGTTTGTATTTAATCCAATCAATAAGGTTGTATCATTTGCAATTTTAAGATACCAATGATCTCCACAATACTTACGTGCTTCGTTTAATATTTCCAAATTCCCATCCTCTTCTGAGTCATGGTTGCCTATAAGGCAAGCTAATTTGTTTGTTTTTTTGAAATCACCATATGTATTTGTAAAGATAGCTAGATCTGATTTATAACATAGATCTCCTAACACAATAAAATAAGTAGGGTTGTCCTTCTTAACTTGATCGAGAAGACTATTTGAACAATCTATATCACCTACAGCATCAATTACCGTTATAATTTTTGATTCATTTATTTTACCAGTAAGCAGAATGGACGAATTAACATTACTGTTATTAGTAACAACTTGTGATGATGCAGTAGAGATAAAAACAGTAACTAAAATCAATATTAATGAGGGATATAATATATATCGAATTTTAGACATCTTCATATCAATCTTGGTTTTTTGCTAGTAAAGCCTTGTGGTACAAATATTTAAGTGAGAAAGTACGATTCATTGTTGATATATTCAATATAGTTCATTAGGATCTACAAGATCAATATTAATAATCCTAATAGGAGTAGTTCATCCTCTATAAGTATGTTCAATAAAAATTCTTGCAGAATGTGTGGGACTTATTTGACACCATCTGCACTTTGTAAAATTTGCGACGAGTTTGTTTCATGGATTTGTTTAAAATGTAATAAAATAGAAGAAGCTAAACATTCCGATTATTATTGTACAGTTTCGATGAGTAGAAGATTAGAATTAGGATTACAAGATCCAAATGCATTTGAGATGATAATTAACAGATGAATGTAACAGACCTTGAAACCTTAATTCAAATTGACGCCAAGATATGCGGATCTGAAAGGAGCAGAAAGATAGCCTATTCTATTATGGATTTTCATCACTCTCTTTACATATACAGGAAGGATATAATATTGGCACAAATACAAGCATGCGAACTACTATGCAAATACACTACTGACGAATGTGATAAGAATATTCTTAAAAAAGAAACATTAGATTTGAAATTAATGCTAGATCTAATAGAATAGTAAGGTAAAAAGAAAATAAATATAGAAATTGATAAATAGTTAATAGCAATCAACACAAAATACTTTAATCTTTATGATCAAAATTAATGTCTACTGAACAATGTTTTTGTTAATATCGACCTAAAGAGAATTTAGCAACGGTAGTTTCTTTCTTATGAAAATTGATAATACTATTGGTACTACTGAAGCCAGAGCTATAGTAAAAAATATCAGATTGTAAGAACCAGGGGACGGAAACGAACCAATAACATCATTCACAAATACTTGATTTGCCTCCATATAGATTCCTGCAACAGCAGCACCAACTGAACCTCCAATTAAATTGAAGAGAACAGTCATTCCAAGAGATATTCCACTAAACTTTCTTGGTGTAGATTGGAGAATAAAGTCAAAGCCGCCAACTTGCATTAGTGACAATCCCCCAGCAATAATAGCTAAATTTGTAGCTACTAAAACCTCACTTGAGTGATAAATAAACAGGCTAAAAAATCCTATTGCACTTACTGTACTTCCAATAAGGGTTGGTTTTATGTTACCCAGTTTAGAAACTATAAAACCAGAAGATGGCGCAAATAATAGAAATACAATCATGAATGGAAGTTGGATATTTGCAGCTGTAATTACGTCCTCTCCAAATCCTAATGGTTCAGGACTCCTTACTAATACAGGTATAGTTTGAAAAACTGTAAACATGCTAAAAAAGGCTATTACCAGAATAATATTAGCAGAAAGTATCAATTTATTTGTCATCAATTGCAAATTAACCAATGGTGAGTCTGATCTCTTTTCTATGATCACAAAAAGCACTAAGGAAATAGCTCCTGCACCTAAAAACGCCGTAATTTGAGAATTTTCAATATTATCTGTCTGTGAATAGGAGAGAACCAACAAAAACGAGGTTATCGAAACTGCAAGGGTTATGGTACCCTTTATATCTATGGTTTTAGTATTGATGTTGATTTTACTTCTCGTCTTAGGTACTTTTATCCCTTTATTGGTTAAATCATGAGAGATATCCGGCTCCGGTGACTGAATCTCCTCTCCAGAATCTGGGGTATCATGGATAAATCGTCTTATGATAAACCATAATCCAATGGCAACAAATACAATTGAGAAAAATGTAGTCCGCCAACCAAAATTCTCTATTATGTTTGCACCTAATGCCAAACCAACGACAGACCCAGCTGCAAACATTGAGCTGAATACTCCCACACCTATAGCAAGTTTCTCTTTTGGAAATTGATCCCGTATAATGCCAAATGCAATGGGAAACATAGATATACCAATTCCTTGGATTACTCTAGCAACTACTAGAAATGTAATATTAGGTGAAAGTCCGCCTAGAATAATACCAATGATGTAGATTATCATTATAGTCATTACCATTTTTTTCCTTCCGTAGATATCGGAAAGCTTTCCTCCCACTGGTGTGGCAACAGCACCAGCCATAAGATATGCCGAAAGAATCCATGAGGATGTATTATAGGAAATATTGAATTCCTCGATAATATCAGGTATCGCTGGTAGTAACATGGTTTCGCCGTACATAGCAATTAGAAGCGCCGAGCCTAAAATTGCAAGTGTCATCCAAGTTTTTCTAGGAACCTTTTGATCCGAGGCAGATGATGACGGCCGCCTTGTATTGTTACCATTCTGTGGTTGCGTCATTTCAAATTCAATCCAATTTAATGTGTTGGGGTATTATACATCTTTTTAATGTATCGTGGATGAATTAAGCTAACATATTTATTATCGTTCTCAAGTCTCTTGAGAGCTAATTTTATTAGAGCCGATGTCCATTTTATACTTAAATTTTCATTTTTTTATCAAGCGGAGCAAATTTAGGATATTTTATTTTCATTTCTATCAGTGTATTTACGATTATCTTTGATATTACCCAATTTCGGAACCATTTCTTGTTTGCTGGAATTACGTACCAAGGGGCCTCTCCTACGCTACAATGAAAGATCGCGTTTGCATATGCCGTCATATATTGTCCCCATTTTTTCCGTTTTTCATAATCTTCCTTGTTGACTTTCCATCGTTTTTCTGGATGAGACAATCTATCGATAAGTCTCTCCTTTTGCTCTTGTTTGCTTATATGCAAAAAGAACTTTAATATTTTCACCTTATTTTTTGCAAGCATTATTTCGAATTGATTAATTTGATCATATCTCTGAGACCATACAATTTTAGGTACCAACTTCTGGACACGAGCTTCTACAACATCCTCATAGTGAGAACGATTAAACACCCCTACAAACCCTCTTCGGGGTACTACTTTATGGATCCTCCATAAAAAATCATGTGCTAGTTCTTCAGTTGTCGGTATCTTGAATGATTGGACATTACAAGAAACTGGATTAAAAGCACTTATCACATGCCTTATCGTTCCATCCTTGCCAGACGCGTCCATGCCTTGGAGAACAATAAGAAGCGACTTTTCATTTTCGATGTAGAGCTTGTATTGTAGCTTTGACATTATCGACTTTAGCTTGGGTAGTTCATTATCAAGTTCCTTTTGACTTCTACCAAATGTATTGCCAGGGTCAAAACTAGAAAAATTCAAGCCGCTAGTAGGACGAATCAGCAACTCCCTAATCTCTTTCAATATTTATTCTCCAACGTCGAGACTCTAATAAGAGTATCCAATTCGAGAATTATGAAGTATATCATCAATTTCAATATATCATAGAAGGGTAGCATATCACGTTGTGATGTGTTTTGCAGGAAGGGCAAATTATCTAATTATTAGATTACATAAATGGTATTTGGTAGTTAACAACAAGGGTATTGTTGCTATATTATAGCCTCTTAATATCATTCAATAAATTCTTTACAGTTACAATTAGGCCACGAACAAGTTGAATTTTGGTCACCTAAGTTATTCTTGTGACCAACTCTTTGGTGATGACAGAATGCACATAGGTCTTGAGCAGTACTCATGACTCTTTCATGTTCATAATAGATTATATCCGTTAATACTCATCCTGCAAGTCTGCTAACGTTTTCTTAAACGATAATTTTCTTTATATGAGAATTGACATTATCTTGTAACCAGTCCATAATCTGATTATTCATTAATATGATTGAGACCTTTCAAAAAGGAGAATATCATTGTTTCAATTCCACTAGACTTTACATTTTCTAAAAGTTCCGGTGAAGGATCGCCGTAAATTACTACTGAGTGAACAGAACCAAATTTTTCAAAAAGTATTCGCAACTGCTCGCGAAGATTCGATTGGTGCAATAGAGCAGCATCAGAACTCTCATAAGCCTCGCGAATTTCACATTCGCTGTTATGGCAGCTAAGAAACCAATCGTATTGAAGAGTCCCATGGTCCTTCTCCTTTACTTGCCTGATGCACTCAGTAACCTGGACCTTGAATTCCTCCAGCATACTTTCGGGAATCTTCATCTTGGCGCTAACTTGTATTTTAGACATGATACGACTAGAAAAACTTAGACTACTTAAAGCTCTGGATGAACTGCTACTAAGACTGCAAATCGTAAAAGTTCATGATTTATCATTTACATTTTGGATCTGTTTACGTACGAACTGTGTGGAATTTCATATACATTCAAATCCGAGGTTCTAAAATGCGTTCCAATACAGTTATGAAATGCCAAAGTTCATGATTTTCTCTTTCTTATTCCAAACTTTAGCTCAATACCTCTCTTTTTTGAATAGCTGTAAGTAAATGAATCATTTGGCATTACGGGGAAGCTGGACAGTCGATCCTGATTGCAAAGGGGGCACCTGTTACTCTTTCCTAATATTTCCTGTAGATAAATTTTATCAAGACAGGTTACAGTCCAGAAACAATGGTCACATAGGAGGAATATTCTTTCATTAGCTTTAGGATTTTTAGCGTCACTCATTACCATTTCTGTAAACTTCATTATTGTTATCTTTTTTGTTCGCGTTGCTCAATATCGATTATGTTGAATATTCAAAGGAAAACTTATCTTACTACTCTGTGCTAATCAATTTAGAACCAAGAAAACAATAAAACAAACTTAATATCCTTGTTTCTTCATGACAATCTGTCCAATATTATTATTTCATTGGGATACTGAAACTAAATGTTGCACCTAAATCCAAATTATTTTCCGCCCATATCTTTCCTCCATGCGCCTCAATAATACCTTTTGAAATGTAAAGTCCTAGTCCTGTCCCGATATCGGACTTGGAGGCAAATTTTGTAAAAAGTTTAGTCGAAATTTCCGGGTCTATGCCTGGACCCATGTCTTTCACACTTATGATAAGAAAGTTCTGTCCATCCAATATTTCCTTTTTCAGAATAACCCGAATTTGTCCTTGGTGAGTAAAAGTTATTGCATTATCAAGTATATTACGAATCACTTGTGCTATCCTGACCTTGTCTATTGAAATTTTGATACTTTTTATACCCTCATAAATTACTTCCAACCCTTTAGAGTTCTGGCCTTTACCGTCTACGTTTCTCTCTTCCAATTTACGACTATATTCCTCAACTATATCTCTTACCACCTCATCTGCATCAACAAATTCTTTTCTTAGTACTAATGAATTGTTCTCTATGCGGGTAATATCCAACATCATTCGTGCAAGTCTCTCAAGTCTTCTCGCATTTAAGATTACTTCATCAAGAAGACGCCGTTGTTCTTGATCCTCAATTCTGGAATATAGTAATTCTGAAAAGCCGATAATTGGTTGGATAGGATTGCGTAATTCATGAGCGGCAATATTGATAAAATCTTTTTCCAATATTTCGACTTCTTTCATCTTTTCGAACAGTTCCGCCTGTCTCCAGAAGCTCTCAAACACAGCCAAATAAGATGAAATTATAGTAGGACTAATTGAATATGTAGATAGACCAACTGCATCATATGATGAATTTTGCTTGTCATCCTTTAATTCCACTATAAGACATTGTCTATTGTCTACTAGAAGTATAGAGATTTTCGTTTCTAGGCTAGTACCTACGGTTCTAATATCTATTTTGGGAACAGTGGACTTTATTTGCTCTTCAAGCCTATCTAACTTATCGGTGGATGGAAGTATCATTCTGATTTTAACTTTATGTTTTTCTGAAGCGTTATTCAAGAGCGGTAATACTCCCATCGCAATTTGACGTTTGACTGCATTCGAAGAGGAAAACAGTACGTTGACCTCCTTCCTAGCCGATCTTACCATATCCCAGCCTCGATCTATGGCATTCACGGGATTTTGAATAATTTCAATTTCTGCCACACCAACGTTTTCTTCTATATCCTTTATCCGGTAGCTGGCGTCAAGTCCCTCCTTCCATAATTGTTCAAACATCGAAGTAAAATGCTTTATATAAGTCCGTTCGTTACTAGTTAATAGATTCTGAACCATTCGTCCTCCATTCATCTCTTCTACAGTAGCAATAAGTCCATGTTTACTAACTGTAAAATTGATTGGCGCTAAATTTTTAACATGTCTTATTTCGACTCCCAGGTTTAGAAATTTTTTGACTAGATCAACACTCTCCTTTTCAATCCTCATAATCCATCTAATTCCTTCTCCCTCTCCTCTTCTCTGTCTTTCTAATATTTTCTTACATAATTCTAAAAAGTTGTTATAAGTTAATTGCATTCCGCCATAATTTGATACAACTGACAAACTAGAAGAAACCTCGGATAGGTGAATAATTTGTTTTATAATCTCGTCCTGATTGTCTAGGATCTTGGTTTCCAATGGAATTTTTCCATCTTGTAGTTCCCTTAGTCTATCCTCAGCTGGAATAGCCTTACTCCATAGAGTATCGAATATCTGCTGACCATGTTCTACAACCTGAGTTATATCGCTATGAATAAGCTCTGATGCTACCACTTCTCTTCTATCTTCAACCAATGGAGCAAGATATTCTTCTTCACTAATCATGAAGTTGCTCTTGACACCATCTAGATGTCTAAGCTCATGAACAAGATTCAAGAGCCCCTTGCAGTACTCAAAGTTATCATGGGTGATTTCAGTGATGTATCTTAGCTTCACACCCCTCCTCTTAGCGTCTAGAAACGCCTTTTTAATTGGTTTTAGGGATAGGGCAAGTGAGGGTCTAGTATAACTCATACATGTATCAATTCTATTGCCTGCTCTGTAGAAAATCCCTGTTTCAGTATCTATAACATTCTGCTTACCAAAGATAATTCGTGTAATTGGGTTCTTGAGATTGCTATTTACCTCTTTAGTTTTCAATCGGTTCACTATTCTCCATCAATACGGCGTTTTGCGTGCTGTTTGATAGTATTTATCAACACATTAGGGTTTACCGGCTTGACAATGAACTGGTTTGCTTCTACATCGGGCATTAATGTCGTGATTTCTTCAGCAATATCTAGGGCAGTCACAAAAATTATTCGAATAGTTGGATCAATACTCTTTAATTGTTGATAGAATTCAAATCCATTTAGCTGTGACATCCGAATGTCCGTAATTACCAGGTCATAATGATAATTATTTGATTCGATAAAGTGCTCCAAGGCCTTTTCAGGGTCAGTAAATGAGTTGACAACCATACCTGCTGATTTTATATACTGTGTAAATAGAAACGAAATGGATGGATCATCATCTACTAGCATAATGGTCAGTGGTTTATGGATGATACTAATTTTGTCCATGTAACCCTTGCTCATTTTCAAGATTGTATTTTTTATAGGCTTTCTACCTTCGGTTTGTCGAAGTAGGTAAATAGGATATGTATACCTGTTTGTTTTCCAAGCCATTTTTTTTAATTCTTGAAAGTAGTAACTGTTTGCAAGACTGGGAAAGGAATTTACAATCCGCCACAAGTCACCTCCTATGACTATACTATTTGCTGGTGCGTTTTTGTTCATCTTGGAACAAAAGTTCAATGTTGGTCCAAAGAGATCGTAGGATGCACTAGTTTCTCCAGACATGGCGACTTCCAACCTGCCATAATCTGCGCTAATTCTATAGGAGATCTCTGGAAGCACTTCTTTATGGAGTTTAGTATTTATTATAGGCCGGGATGATACTAAATTAAGTAAACACTCTATTGCATCTCTGAATGATTTAACATTTTCTACGTTTGAGGTTTCTGGAAAGAAGAATATGACACCATCACCAACAGTTTTTAATATTCTCCCATTGTGATTCTTCACAATATCAGCAACTTCATTGATAAAGACTGCATAGAAAATCTCTATTTTCTTGCGGTAATATAGTTTTGAAGTGATTTGTGTTGATCCAACTATATCTACAATCGAAATGCAATAACTCTCTGACTTGTTGGAAAAATTGACTTCATTTTTTTTCAAATTCTGTCTTGGTAGTTTTTCTTCATCTCCTCCTTTTATAATATTGCAATGGCTTAGAGGAGACATACTAGTGACTAATTGCTTACCACTATTTAGCTCTCCACTCAATACCATGAATAACTATTAGGCAATCTAAGATATAGTTGATAGTAAGTCAAGAAGCTTATTACTAAACAAATTAGCTTATAATTTTAATTCAGATAGATCTCTCTAGCTTGCACATTCTCGTATAGCGCACAATATCACTAGAACAAAATATAGATGGATATAACTTGAGACAATCATTTATAATTATTTAGTAGTATTAAGAAAGAGTTAATATTCAATACAGAGATGGAATAATCATATATGCTTTACAGATTTAAATCATATTTTGATTACTTTTTCAGATGTCGCTAGTAATTACCATAAGGTAGTAATTTATATTCAATTAATCGTGTGGCCATCTCTTCATTAGAATGTGTCTCTGTTAAATGACTTTCATATGATGATAATGTTGTTTCTACATTACATATATCGCAAAAACACCTCATTTCATAGCACTCCCTACACAAATATCTAACGTAGTCTGAATGTGATTCCCTCGTGGATTCATAAAATATAATTTTTTTCCTCTACATCTACTACATTGTCCTACTTTACCAACTTCTGTAATATTTGACATGTTTATGATTTTCTTGTGAGCTGGTAACATGAAAAGTTGCTTCTAATGTTTGAGATTTCTATTTCATAATTCTCGGTTAGAATCTTAAACAATTTCGAATTTTAACAGAATTCGGGTCGCTTGGTGCACTTTATTAGTCTTAAACGTGACAGTGTAATGAACTTTTATGAGAGATTGTAGATCGGCGGCGATAATCTTACTTCTATAGCACTCAATATGTTATCTATGCAACTATTTGTAATAAGCGATGGGATCCTTATCCTTGTTTCTGCAGGCAGTAAACAATTTATGGATTCTAAAATGGTACTTCGCTGTCCTATATCGCTTTCTTCCCTACACTTGTCAACTAAGCTAATTAAATATCTGGTATTCTGTGTCATTATAATCATTATATAATGGACATCATAGACTTAAGAACGTTTAGGCACATTCCATCTTTTTCAAATCATTTCCGTAACTACGTGGGTGCAATCATACGATGTCAGTAGTCAAATATTGCGGAAAACCGACTTCAAGTGTTTAGGGAAGTAAGTTCTTGTACTTGATCTCTTCAGATGGTATATAGTTATAAAACTTAGTAAAATTTGTCGTATACTCGAGTATCTTGCTTCTGCGTCATCTAGATAATAAAATGATGCTACAATACCGAGAACCTGTAAAACAATTGTTAGACTCCAATGTTATGTCAACATGTTCACGCGGCTGGATCAACTTTAGAAATTCCTTTTTTTCCTTAAGTTTCAGTTATCTAACTCTAAACAAATAATGAAAATTAAGAGAAAGTCTAGGCTAGTTGTTGCAAGGCGATTCTCGTGTTTATCATTATGTCAATATTGAACACAAAGGAAGATATACCTTGATGTGCATATATTCATTGTTTATTATTAAATTTCAAGGTGTATAAATATGAAGATATTGATGATCTCAACAGAGTACCCTCCTATGCAAGGTGGCGTTGGCCACTACTCTAAGAAATTGGTTGATTCCTTGAGAAGTGAAGGTGTGCAGGTCTATGTAGCATGCAACGAGGATGGAAAGGGGGAGTTTAAGGGCATTTCGCCGAATAACAATGATAATTCTAAAGTCCTTCTAAAAATCGTTAAAGAAATTGAACCAGACGTAGTCCATGTGCAATATGAGCCTGGGTTGTATGGAATCTATTTAGATCCAATAAATCCTGGAAAAACACACACAAATATAGAATCTTTTTACGATGAGTGCAAAGTTCCAGTAGTAACCACATTCCATTCGGCTTATACTTTTACTCAGTGGATGAGATTGGTAGTTCCTTTAAATAATAGCAGGTTTGGGCGCGTAGGTACTTTCCTTAGAATGGCGTACGACTACTGGACTCATCTTGTAAATTACGGTTCATTTAATTCGCTAAATAGACGAAAGATAGGTCCCAATAAAGCTGGAGTCGTCTTCTCTAAATATCTAGCGAATATTATTCCAGGAAGTTCTTTGATATATCATGGCGCAGAACCCAGCATTTCACCTCCACTTGATAGAAAGGAAGCAAGAAAAATGTTTTTACTTCCTGAAGATACTAACATTGCACTTGCCGTAGGTTTTATGACTGCAACCAAGGGATGGGATGTAATTGGAAAGATGAAGGTACCAGAGGGCTGGAAAGTTGTAATAAACACTTCAAGAAACCATTACGGAAGGGAAAGACTAAAAGGTAAATTTGAAAATCAAGGTGTGATTAACCTGAACAGGGGATTTCTTAGTGACAGAGACTTGTCACTGCTCTTCTATTGTGCCGATGCTCTTATCCTCCCTTACAAGGTAGCTTCTGGTTCGGGTGTCATGTACGATGGATTAGCTCATGGACTTCCTTTCATTTCAAGCAAGATAGAATTTTTCAAGGAGTTTTCCGATATGGGGCTGGGTATTTCAGTAGACCGTAATCCAGTTGAATTCTCAAAAGCTCTTCTAAAACTTAAAGTGGATTATAAGAAATACAAAGATGCTGTGTTGAACCTTAGAAAGAATCTACTCTGGAAAGAAGTTGCCAATAAGCATATCTTACTCTATAACTCGATTATTAACCGTCCTACTTCTCCTCTCATAAGAAAAGTCATTAGACAGTTCTAGTCGATTCTTAATAACATTTATAGCATAGTAGAACTTGCTAATTATGATTTCAGAACCTAATGCTTCAATTAGAGAGGGCGAAGGTAAATCCAATATTAGTTCCTGATGAATCTAATTGGTGGGAATCAAAGGCAGTGTTTAATTGCTCAGTTCTTAATGATGGTAAGACTATTCATATGCTTTATAGAGCAATTGGCGAATACGAAGATTATGTTTCTAGGATTGGTTACGCATCAAGTAATGATGGTCTTTCATTCAGTAGAAGAAAGGAAGTTGCAATATATCCAGAGCTGGGCTATGAAAGGTATGGTATTGAAGATCCTCGCTTAATGACTATTGAAGAAAAAACATATGTAACATATGTGGTGCTTTCGGATTATGTTAAAAATAATCCATCAATATCTACTGCTCTTGCTATGACAGACGATTTTTCTCATTATGAAAGACTTGGCATAATAACATTACCTGGTTCCGAAGATAAAGACGTTGTACTATTTCCCAAATTTAATGGAGAAAGTGGATTTCAAAGATACATGATGCTGCACAGACCAAGTAACTGGGTAGGACCACAGTATAATACAGAAAGACCAAGTATATGGATTGCAGAAGGTGATTCAGTCACCAATTTCGAAAAGCATTTGCCTCTCGTCAAACCAGAACAAAGTTGGGAGGCACTAAAGATAGGAGTAGGTGTTTCTCCCATTAAGACAAAAAAGGGTTGGCTTGTAATCTACCATGGAGTGAGCACAGACCATGTTTACAGTGCTGGAGCCTTTCTACTTGATTCAAAGGAACCCCATAAGATTCTAGGAAGGACTAAAAGTCCCTTACTAAGTCCTGAAGAGGATTATGAGATTAAAGGTGATGTTAATAATGTCGTCTTTCCCACAGGAGCTTGTATTTTGGATAATAAATTATTTGTATACTATGGTGCTGCAGATAAGGTGTGCTGTGTTGCCACAGTTGATTTACAAGATATATTAGATTATTTATTGTCACCTGCATGTTCGATCTGATTTAAAGGAATCAAGATGTAAGTCCTAATGTTCTACCTGTCTGATTTTCTTAATCGTTTTGCTTTTCTTTCTTCTAAAAAGAGTTCCAACTTCCCATACTTTGATATCAAAATTCTGACCCTGTGGAGATTGCCAAGTTAGTCTCTTAGGATACTAGAGGTAACAAAAAATGTGCATTTTCTCCTTTCCTTTTCTTGAAGAATGGTATAACGTTCCTTATGATAGTACTGAGTGTCGAAATATCATTGTAAAGATTTAATATCAAATGGTTTCTGTAAAGAATTTAACATGTATAACATCTTTTTAATATACTTCTCCTTTGAGGGAACCATGACTAACTGTCTTTGATAATATTCAATCAAGTGCTCAATCAGGCAAATAGATTCTTGTTCGTTTCCTCCTGATGATAAACGAGTTAGGATCATCCCATACCAGTACTGTACTAACGCATCTTCACCATAGTTTGATACCAGATCTATTATATACGAAAAATTAGAATGACATTTTCTACATAAGCCATCATGTACATTTACGTATTTTTTTTCAACTATGTGACCACACTTTGCTTTTATCACAGTATTTGATAAAAGGTATTGTAACAAGGACATATTAATGCTCTGGTAGTTTAACCTCCTGAAGTATTGAAGAAAACATTGTTTTTGTGATTGATATTTCATTTAATTTGTCAGTTCAGCAAATATGATTTATCCACGTCCGTCGATATCCACAACACTATCGGTTCCAAAGCAAGAGTCTTAGAAAGTAATGAGTGCTATGCCATCAGTGGGGTCAGTGGTTTGTAAATCTTTGTGACATAATTTTTTAGACCTAACTGCTCTTAAATCACCTCAATTCCAATTACCATGTTTAAGCACTAGATAACATAAATCTAAATAGTATTAGTCATTGCAAAATTGGAGTGTAAAACGTATAAATCTGTAAGAGAAGATGATATCATGAAAATTGGAATACTGGGATCCGGAGATGTAGGACGGAAACTCGCTGATGGTTTTATTGAGCTTGGGCACCAGGTTAAAATAGGATCACGTGATCCGCGTCAAAGTAAACTAACTGAATGGATAGACAAACACGATAAGGAAAAAGCATCATCAGGAACATTTGCTGACACGGCAAGTTTTGGTGAACTAGTTGTGTTAGCAACTTTGTGGACAGGAACTGCTGATGCAATACGGCACGCAGATTCTAGAAATTTTGCCAGTAAGATAGTTATTGACGTAACTAATCCATTAGACTTTTCTAATGGCATGCCACCAAGATTAGCATTAGGCCATACTGATTCTGCTGGAGAGACCGTTCAACGTATGTTGCCTGATTCAAAAGTCGTAAAAACTTTTAACATTGTAGGAAATCCTCATATGATACATCCAGATTTCCCTGGTGGCAAACCTACGATGTTTATATGTGGTAATGATGACGAAGCAAAAAAGATGGTAACAAATGATATACTTACAAGGTTTGGCTGGGAAACCATTGACATTGGAGGGATAGAAGGTTCTAGACTTCTAGAACCACTTGCACTTCTGTGGATAACGCACTACTTCAGAACTGGCAATGGAAATCATGCCTTTAAACTGTTACAAAAATGAGAGATCCTGAATACAGATTATCCCTTAACAGTAATTGTCTGGATCATCCCATTCTATTGATCTGATATCAGCTGTTTATTTGCAAGCGTTACCAGTGTTCTTCCAATGGAATAAAAAACAAACTACTGATAAGAAGAATTCCTACGATCATTCCTATTGTACAGATGTTTGATTTTATGCATTTTAATACTTTCATATGACTTATATCGCGTAGGCCCTATTACTATTATTGTCAGCATTCAAGCTGAGAACTCATACCAGATTTTGATTTCTATACATCATGTTAGAAGACGATGTAAATTTTTATATTGTCTAGATACGAATTTATCAATTCAATTCTTTCGTTATTATCCGTCACGTTATGGCTGAATATTCAATCGGAACATTATTAGAATTTCTAACACTAGAATTTGATTAGATGAAAATAATGGGAGACAACTTGAGTTGTGAAAACGAGAATACATAAATTGACAAATGCACTAATTACCTGAGGGATCTTAAGGAAAGAGATGAACAATAAGGGCAAATTGAATGTCACCGTTTCCCATTATAGAAGTCAAAACTTATGATGAACTTTATTGTTTAGTTATTATGCAAACAAATAGGAGAACGGCTTGAATAATATCAGGTATACCAAAAAAATAGTAGCTTGTAATACATGCTTATTGAAGACTGCTGAATACGAACTGAGACAATATGGATGGAGAGACCATCTGAATTGATAAAGTATGGTACTCTTGCGATCCCTATAATAGTAGCGCTTATAATTGGAGGAGTAATTAGTTTTCTCGTTGTATATAGTTTCTATCCAGAAAAACATGAAAATATCAATATTGATGGAAAATGTTACGAGTTAACTGGCATGGCTCATGAAGCATTCACCAACCTCGTTGCAGAAAATAAAAAGAATACTCTGCTACTGCAACTAAAAAAAATTGAAGAGAATGATGCAAGTATACCAATAATTTTCAATGGAAGAAACTCCGATATAGAAAATTTTATAAATAGATATCATATAGCAGTTACATCAAAACAAAATGTGACTTATTACCCGGACATTGTTGGAAGTGTTGTACAAGGATACGTTACTAAAATGGATCTTCAAAGTATTATTGAGAACCTCTCACTGTATGATCTCTATCCCTCAAGTAAAACGGTAGCTGGAAGTATCGGAATTCAACCCAATAAGTACATAACATCTGAAGAAACTAAGGACGTTACTTTGTCACAGAATCAATTAATTCAAAATGGACTGAGGGAAATAATTGCCAAATCAGATGGCGTAAAATCAGCTGAATGTCGTTATAACAATAATAGATAGTTCATAGTTTCAACGTTTGCAGTTGAGACCGAGTGCAGTGCGATTAGCTACTAAAAGACAATACTTTGCAACTTGAATACTTGAAGACCGCCAAATTACTGTCATTTGATGAAATATTCTTTCAAAACATTGACCTAAAAGTATTCTGTGATTTTACTATTTTTACTCTCCTTGACATAGCTTGATATCTGTTTTCGGTAAGACATTATGCCATCTATATTTGTAAGCTGGCGCAGGAATTCAATTTCTTCTTCTATGAATCCAGCATTAGAATTATACATTTGGCTAAAGACAATTTTTTGATTTATACGTTCTAAACTGGAAAGCCTACGATATATTTTATCAACTCCTATAAGAATGCCATTATCATTTAGGGTCTCTGCGAATCTTCTTTTTGGTAAATTGAACATTCCGGTATCTATTACCCTATCAAATACAGATAAGACTCTAAAATAATTCTCTCTCCCCGTGTAGCCTATTACAGTTGCAGGAAGCAATCGCAGGAGCTTTAGAGAAGCTCTGTTGATGTGTTTTTCGTCAAGAACAAGTATAGATCTTCCAAAAGTGAGAATTGCATTGAGAATTTGATTTGGCAAACGTGCATCTAAAGTATCGCAATTTGATTTAAGTTCTACCGGATAAAAAGTTATAGAATCTAAGCAACATTTTTCACTTTTCGCAATCTCTAGTAGCTGGCCTGTTCGCATGAGAATATTATCATAAATGTTGTCTTTGTCGAAGATTTCACGGTCTTTGCTGCATCTATGCAAAATAGCTATTACTAGGTCAAACTGACCAAAGTAGCCTTCGTTTTTTATCCTTATTTCATTTTCAGGATTTGTAATTGATAGTGTACGATTCTTAAGGTTTATGATATGTCCTGATTCCAACGAACTTACAAATAAGTCCTTCAGCTTCATTTCATTCATTAATTTACTACCCAGTAGTACAATTTATTGAAGCTAAAATATGTATGTGATTGAACAATAATATTTGCCCTCTGAGTTACGGTACATTGAGTATCTGATTGAATAATTTACTACATCATGACCATGACAATGATACAGAAAGTTCTATCCCATTTTATAGTCAATCATTAGAAATTGTTATTATCCTTCCGTTTCTTTTCATCACGTCTTAAATTCAGATAAAATCATGTCAAATTTCTTTAATTACTACGGTATAATTTTGTAATTTTTACATAAAATATCAACTTGCATGTGAATCTACAAAGCTTTTGTCTTAGATTATATAAATAATTTAATGTTTAAATATGTGAACCACGAAATATATTATGTCCTGTTGGGGAATAGCGAGAAATCAAAACTCCTTCCTAGACTGCAAGGTCTAGGAAACAACAGAACATGCTTACCTATTACTTTCTATCAGACTTTTCACACTTAAATTCAAATATTCTTTTTGTTCAAGCACTTGAGTTTTCTTCAATTATTACGTGATTTCTTTTCGCCCTAAAAAGCTATGTTCGCGTAAGGAAGTTCATATCTACTTGGTTCTGATATGGGGAATCGTTCTGCTAATAACTAATTATGGTTTATTAAAATATAGTTACTTTATGTAATATCGAAATAATCATGTTATCCTCATGTAAAGTTTTGAATCCGTCGGGAGTCAAATTGTTAACAATTCGGATCCAGGGCAGGGGATATGATTGGCCTTTGTGCTATGTCCTTATAACGCCAATCTGAATACTTCTCGAATCCTCATAACTTGTTTCGTCCTTACACCATGCTCATTTGACATATCCAGCGCTGATGAGTTTGGTATCTCCATCTATTACCTGTCCAACTCCAGGTGCGTGCAAATTTTCCTCTGCTGTTGTTGCCGGCTCAAGGTCGCTGGTTTCCTTCATGTGAATTACCCCATTGAAACTGCCAAAAGGAACTTTTACTGTTTCGTTCACACCGACTATTTCAGATTTATCCATTGCAACATCGGGAGCAATTTCTTGGTAGTATTTTGAGCCCAATAAAATTATTCCAGGCATTATCAGACCAGCCCTGGCGTTGTTAGAGCCATGAAGCCATGATCCTTCGTGATCTACTATTTTACCATTTTCATAATTGTCAACATCCTCCCCAAGGTAAAATACACTATTGTTCTCCTTGCATATTGCAAAGTAATCATGGGTTATCTCTTTTAGGTCACCAGTTTTGCTGTTAACACTCTTTTCTTCTACTACCCTTGCAACTATGCCATCTCCGACAACTTTGGTCTGGTCGAGTACCGTACTAGTTACATTAAGAGGCTCATTATCTTCTACGCCTTTAAACACAAGCTGATAACCCGGTTGCAAGATGAAGTAGGGATTAGTTCCAGTGGAAGAGAAAGTACAGTTTTCAAGATTGAAAGACAAGCTAAATTTTTTATCAGGTGAAGTTTTTGATGCTGCACTTGCAGAGTTAATATTCATACCTGTTAAATGTAGTTTAGACAATTCCAGACCAGAAACAAATAACAGTCCGCCAATCAATGAGGTTATTGTCCCTAACGCGAAAACTAATTTTGTTTCCATAAGATGAAAAGTAAATTAAATGATTAATAACAAATTTGATACAGCAATATCAATGAGTTGAAAGTATTAGGAGGAGAATCTATTAATCACTTACACTCTTGTACCACCCTAAAATTTCTACAATATACTATATAAAATCTGTTAAAGTAGTCTGCTTTTCTTTTTTATTTTTCTTCCAAGTAGTGAATCTACTCTCCAATTCTAATTGATGGTTTATTTTTTCTATGTTTACATTTTCAAAAGATAATTTTTCCATATCCAAATTCTCTCTAAAGTTATCGACAGTTCCAGGTCCATATCCTCCATAATGGTTATTTGCTGCCACTATTGCTGCCTTGACATCTTTTTCATTTTGCCTTATCTCTTTCAATTTATCAGCCCATTTCTTTATTTCCTCTGTTCTATCAATTTGAATTCTACCAAATTGGTCTTCAGCCAACCTTCGATCTCCAATTAATCTAAGATAGATAAAATCGGACGTTACTATTGGAGGAGTTTGCAATCTATCCATTTGACTCCAGACCATTGAAACATTATTATTTTTAAAAAAGTTGTAAGCCAATTCATTAAACCAAGATGGATGTCTTACTTCAACAGCATATCTAAAACTACCTTCAAAGAAAAAATTATAATTTGTAAAATCTTCTAATCCTTCCTTAAGTTGGTAAGTAGGTGGTAATTGTATTAGTAATGCCAACATCTTATCTTTTAGTGGTTCCATTCTTTCATAAAATAATTCCAGTTCCTTTTCTACATTCTTGAATCTTCTATCATGCGTTATTACTTTAGGAAACTTTGCCGTAAATCTAAAATTATCAGGTGTTCTTCTATGCCAATTTTTTACCATTAATTCACTAGGAATGTTATAGAAAGTAGAATCAATTTCCACGTAGTTGAAAATTTGAGAATAGTAGGGCAGCCACATTCTATTCTCTATACTAGCTGGATAAAGAGGTCCCTGCCAAGAGGAATAACTCCAGCCACTGCAGCCTATGTAAAGCTTCAATCATGATAATATACGATTGTTTTCAATATAAATTAAAGAACTTTATCGTATATTGATTCGTGGATAGACGCTTTGGTGGTGTGTGAGAGTCAAGTTGCTAACAGCATGAATCCATAGCGACTAATCTGATTTTTCATATGGCTCAAAATGTATATATTCTTAACATGGTTTTAAAGTTTAGAATTGGAAAGGAAACGGCCCGTAGGTGTAACAATAATAGCTATACTTACGATAATTGGTGGCATACTTCTTTTGTTTGGAGGGATAGCACTTGTAGCATTAGCACCAATAATAAGTCAGATTAACGTTGAAGAAAATAATAATAATACTTCCAACTCTTCAATTTCACTAAACGTTAATGGTACTCTCGTTACCATTCCAAATAACGCACTATTCATTCTTGGTGGATTTATGGGAGTGGTTGGAGGGATGTTAATTGCAATTGGAATAGCAAGTTTTGTGGTAGCATGGGGATTGTTGAAAGGTAAAGCATGGGCGTGGATAGTTACTATTATAATCACCATAATATCCATAATCTTAAATATAATATCTGTCATAGCTGGAAGTATCGAAAGTATTGTGGGTTTGATAATAAATGCAATTATAATTTATTACCTATACCGATCTAGCGTTAAGTCATATTTTGGCAGGATAAAAGCACCTACAGTATAATTTCGATTTACGACATTTTATAGGAGTCTGCACGAGAAGCAAATCGATACTGACTGCCTGTAGCCAAGCTATCGGTTTAAAATAGGATTCTGAAATAGGAGCGAACTACTGAGCATTAAAGTTTTCTAATTCATACTTTAGAGTACAAATTTACCGCGAGCATGTCGGGACTTCATCTAATATTAGGAATCACACAACTGATTATTAATTAGTGACTAAACTTGCAAACTAAAATAAAATGCAGATTATTTTTACCGTTATAGTTTATTTTTTATTGCACTTTTATATTAATAGTAATACAACTAGTCGGATTATTTTTTACTCTTCTATGACTACCAATCATTTCATCCGACCGGTTGCTGACAAGACTTGCAAAGTAGTATAATAAATAATGTTTACTATAACTCAAGCATATTTCACTTAAACCGTATTATACATTGTTTCACACTTAAATATAAGCTTCCAAACGCACAACAGTTGATGGAATCCTCCATTGTTTCTTGTTCAATCGTTCAAAATCGGAACTCATTTCCACCATTTGTTAAAAATATGTATGTTTATTAATGAAATTATAACGAATTAAATTCTTTAATTTATTGTTCCAGTTACTACTAGACTTAAATAAAATGCAATTATATTTTTATTATGTCCAATAATGAATCTTATTTTGAAGTTGCCAAAATTGACGAAATACCTCCAGGAAACATGAAACACGTAGAACTTGATGGTAAAGAAATTGTAGTCTCTAATGTTAATGGTAAATTCTATGCGATGGATGATAGATGCGGTCATATGAACGCCAGACTTTCAAATGGGAATATCAACCAAAATATAGTAACGTGTCCCTTCCATGCAGCAAAGTTTGATATTTCCACTGGAAAGAAAGTAGGAGAACCGGTTTTAGAAATTCCTCCGGATATGGAACCCCTACCTCCAAAGTGGCAAAAATATATGGAAAATGTTGGTAAGGAGATGTCATATATTAAAACATATAACCAGAACACATATGAAGTTACTATTGAAGGGGATGTTATAAAGATAAAAGCATGACAGATATTTTCTTATTTCCATAGTCAAAATATTTTTCGAGTATGAATAATTCTCAGTTTACCACCTAATTTATTGTGGTTTGGAAGGGATTGAATTTGTTTACATTGTGAATCTTTTTTCTCTTGATAAAAGAACAAACTTCTTGTTGACTTGTTAGATACTATTATCTAATGTTTCAGAATAAAATCATACATTGGTCACAAAACATAGCAACCAGGAAATTTAATCCCATCGAAAATCTGAAATGTCCGGAAAAATTCTATCTATTGGTATGAATTCGTCTCCTCTAATTTCACCAAGAGGGAAGTCTTTTGTTTGAACTTCCACATATACTCTTCCATCCAACATCAATTTATTAAGATCTGCCAATGTTTTACCTTCTAGTTCTCCCTGTAGGTCATGAGATGTCACCCCACCAACAGCAACCGTTCCTTCTACCTGATAGGGACTTACGTTATTCATGTTAATGTCGTCACCTTTGACCTTGAGTTCTTTTGCTTCTTCCAATAAATCTAACAACATTGTCACATTTTGAGTATTGTTACCACCACTGTAAACATAAATACCAGTTATATTGTCGATATCATTCACATTAACATTGTATACAAGCTTACTCGAATCCTCTGTGAACTTAAGACCAACGAAGCCATGACCAAATGTATTATTAGGTGGTGCTTGTTGATCTCCATCAAGTACACACCAGAATCGGTCTACAAGTTCTGCATTGACCGAGTTATTGAGAAAGATTAATCCATACAACATCAAAAAAGAGATAACATATAACAAACTTACTACGCTCTTCATTGAGTAATTTTCAATTATCTTGTATTTAATTTATGACAATTCGACAATGTTACAATTCTGTTCGGTAGTAAAATTTAAATTGGCCTTATTATATTTCATTAATTTTACGAAATATTGACTTTTATTAAAATAATAGTCTGTCGGAAGGGATTCAAATTGTTTACAATTTGAGTGCTTATCCTAGAACAGGGACACTATTAATAAATTGAAATCGTTTATTTCAATAATAAAAAAGAAAATATAAAAATTCAAGTCCTAAGAACTAGTCGGATTGCAAAAGGTTTCAAGCTAACTGGACCTCTTAGATTTGCCCACCTTGTATTCAGGTTGTTGTCAAGTACATTTGAAGCAGGAATTACGGATTGACGACCACTTGCAATTACACCACTTATAGGAAGATTGATTGTAGCCGGATGGCGGAGGTTAACGTGAAGTTGAAATGCCTGCGGTGTATAGTAATGGTTCGGCATTCTTATCACGATCTCCTGTAAAATAACCATGGCCGTTACCATCACATGTTGTAGTGGGTGAGGATCCAAAATTCCTAAGAGCATTTCTGATATCTGAGGGTGTTGCTCCAGGATGCTCAGATTCATATAATGCCGCGGCGCCTGTAACGTGAGCAGTTGAGGCGCTCGTACCACTGAATAAAGTATAGGAACTCCCTTTTGTTGTTGTTTTGATCAGTACGCCTGGCGCAGCCATATCAACTACTGATCCATAATTACTAAAACTTGCGAAGGTATCATCTTTCCCAGCTGTTGTAGATATAGGAGAAGTACCACCACACTTTCCGTCAGTGTCAACAATTGCTGATACGGCTATTACTTCTGGGAAGCTTGCGGGAATTACTGATGAGGCATCCTTTGCTTGATTCCCAGCAGCCGCTGTATAAGTTACTCCAGCTGCCACAGAATTAACGATTGCAGTATGAAGAGCATTACTTGCACCATCACCTCCAAAGCTCAAATTCACAACATCTATCTCGTTTGCATGTTGAGTTACATAATCGATCCCTTTTATTATATCGGAAGCAAGACCAATGCCGTTTTTGTCAAGAACCTTGATAGCCCATAATCTAGCGCCTGGCGCAAGGCCCACTACACCCCGAGAGTTATCTTTTGCCGCTGCAACCCCGGCGACAGCTGTTCCGTGACCATTATCATCGTTACCGCTACTTGTTCCTGAAACAAATGTTACTTGCCTGTATACGTTCAGTTCCGGATGATTCAGGTCAATTCCAGTATCCACGATGCCTATGTCAACATTTACAATACCTTTCCCATTTCCAGATTTAGTTGAGCTCAGATCGCCATCTACCCTGTTGACGCCAGTTGGTAAACTCTGAACGAAGGCTTTTACCTTAATATCAGGCTGTACATAATCTACTTCAGGATTTTTCTGAATTTTCTCAAGCACCTTGTCATTAGGGACTCTAATAGAAAACCCGCGTAAAACATGATCATAAGTATGTCGCAATGCCGCTCCTTCATTTATGGCTTCGCGAGCTGAAAAGCTTGTGGATGATAAAAAATTGTTATCCTTTAGTACTACGATGTATTGATTTGGTATTTTCTCCCCCTTAACCTCTCTTAAATTTTTTGCCAAATTCTCTGCTTTGGTCCTAAGATCATCAATTTTGCCTTGTAGTGATGTTGTATCGGGTTGCTGCGCCTCTACTTCAAACAAAGAAGTTTGTGAGATTGGACTTAATATCCAGTTTGAAAATAAGAGCGCTATCAAAGTACTTACTGTAATCGTAATCAGCGAGCTGGTCCCACCTTGAGACCTTAGTTTCTCTGTCATAGCTACAATACCCTTGGCCCTTGATAAGATGTCTGATATACATAATCAATAGTTAGTAATTGAAGTCCCGTAACCATGAACCCCATGAGCGTTTTTGATATATATCGGATGGTTAGGATGATTATCAATGATACGACTATGAGAATGATTTGAAACTATCTTCTATCACATGGAGAAAAATTACAAATTTAGTTATTCGAGCGGTAATAAGTAAATAATACAGTAACAAAGTCGATTCCAGGAGCCGTCAGGATACGACTGAATATTCAATCGGACCTTATTCAGAATTTCTAAAACTAGAAATTTTTTAGATCTAAATAAGAGGAAACATCATTTTATGAGCCCGTCGGTAACCCACGACGCTATCGGTTCTAAAAATGGATTCTTGACATAAAACGGATTAGTAAGCTTTAAACTTTTCTACTTAGTTCCGAATCTTTGAGTATAAGGAAGATACTAACATAGAAGAATGATTAAGTTAATACTAATGCCTGTCGAGATTTTTACTTTATTGTATTCTTGACTCTCTTATTGGAGTTTGTAGGAGCTCTCCGATTTCATTATGCATCTTCAAGAAGTTTAATCCTTTTTCTGTCGTTTTGTAGGTTTGAGTACCTTCTAAATATTCCAGTAAATTATTTACAATAAGAACAGAAAGATATTCTTTTAATTGAGCGTAGCTGAGAAAGGCTTTGTACATGATTCTTGTTTTTGTTGCACCACCATTAGCTGCTTCTAGAATCATGGAGACTATTTCTGTTCTACTTCTGTATTTCATATATACGATGGATTAAACCTACTATTTTAGCATATTGATACAATAATCTAGAACAAAACAAAATTCTACATGATTCTAATTGAGGTTCAAAAAATTAAGGATCTACATATTTAGATCATGCTTATATCTTTATTTAGTAACGAATTTCTATACTGTGTAGTTTATAATATTTACAAGAAATATATTGAAAAGATGTAAATTTTATTGGGGCCCGTCGGGATACGACTGAATATTCAATCGGAACTTAATCAGAATTTCTAAAATTAGGATTTAATTAGATGTCAATAAGAGGAAACGATATCTTATGACCCTGTCGGGATCCTAACCTTGCATGTATTAGCGTTCTGCTACATAGAATTTACCTAATTTAGTAACTTTTCACGAATTACATTACAAGAACTCACAGATCAAATGATTTTCTCGTCAGGTGGTATTATCCTAACTATTGCCTTCTTTTGAAAATCTTCTCCATCACTAATTAGCTTATTAATCGTCTCTTCCGTATAATCAGCCCACTTATTTGAGATGCTATCAGGATCATCTTTGTGTTCTATCGTTACTACTCTTAGGAGTTCAAACCTACGTTCTAAAAGGTCTTTAAAAGTTCTTCGAATTCCAGTGCGTTTTATGCTCCTTGCTGGCAATAATAATATTTCATCTATCTCTTTTTTTGAAGCCCCTTTTCTTTTTGCCAAGTCTAGCAATTCATTGGCTAAATTGTAATAATCACTCACAAAAAATGCAACCTTCTGATCGTATTCAGTCTGGTCACTATGCGTAATGTCATTTTTTCTGTCTACAACTCCGTCATGGTCAGTTGGAATAGTAATTTCGACGGAAGGCCACACATTTACGATATAGACATCCAGATCTGGGACCTTTTCTGCTTTCCTGTCCTTGTGCCAATAATCACGATGTGCTTGCAAAACTTCCCTTAAAGGCGTATTACTCAATATACCGCCATCCCAGAAGTTTCGTCCATCCACTACTTCATAATTAAAGTATACTGGAAATGAGGCACTTGCCATTACATGTTCTGGCATAATCCCGTTGTCATAGCTAACTGTATGGTCTTCGTAATGACCAGTATCTGGATTGTATGCTTGAAATGTTGAATTCGTTGAATAGCTGTCGAACGTGACCGCCTTACCATGTTGTACGTCCACGCTAACGGCCAGAAACCTTGGTTCTCCATTCTCAAAGCTTGTCGTTAATGGAAATTTAACAAACTCTTGTCTATCATCGCCTACATGTACTAGACTCTCTCTTAATGGCTGGTTGCTATAGCGAAGCCAGAGGTTTGTCGGTGGAAATAATGGGTTATTGTCAAGGAATTTAGTATCTAATTCAAGAAAGGGTAAGATCGGTGAAAATACGTTTGGTACACCGTATGTAAAAAAATACTTTGTAGAATAATATCTTCTTGCCGCCTCCTCTGATGCTACAGTACGATTATCGCTACCTCTGGTAGTAACCGTATCATAGTATTTTCCCCACCATTGATAATTTTCATCCCACCAGTATATTCCCTGTTTTGTAATGGTGGGAGTTGCCGAAGACAAATGATTCCAATATTGTACAATTTTTTCTGCTGAACCCTCCCATGTCTTTTTTTGCTTTACATGGCTTGTTAATATCGCAGCATTTATGGCACCAGCGGAAGTACCAGCAACTATATCAAACATGCCTTTTTCCCAGTTTTTATCATTTTTTTTAATGATATCGTACAATTTTTTGAAAACACCTGCCTCAAAAGCACCGAGTGCTACGCTACCTTGAAACACTAAAGCTCTTTGTTTAGGTGGTACATCAGTATCAGACATTGCAGATATTCATGACGCCCTTATATTTTAATGAATTCTGTACCGAACGTAATGCGCTCCACCCGTTAAGATGGTTAATTTTTAGAAAGATACACTAAGGTGGATTTTTAGCTTCATTTAATGCCAAAAATTTTAAAAGCTGGAAAAGCAAGTTTAATTTTTTCGCCCGTCGGGAGTCGTACTGTTAACAATTCGGATCCTTTCTATTATTTGACTCGATTTTTTCTGAAGGGTTGCAATTCCCTGAAACGATGTTATGAAAGTAAAGTCTCTTGCTCTACCTTGAAAAACGGGCAATATTGTTTTATTGAACAACCGCTTAATGAAGATATTGGCTAACCTAGGCCTTGTTAAACCTAATGAGTAAAAGCTAATCATGTGTGACCAAATTTCGTAAACTCAGATCTGACGATAACACATACAGAGATGATTTGAACCGATGTACCTATCAACCTTGTTATTATTTGAATTAATACTTCTATATGATAATCTTTAGACTGTAATCAGATGATTTGGTTGGGTATCAAGGTGAAGTTGGCAGCCAGCGGAAGGACAATCTATACTGCACAATTAGAGTGGGCGATCAATCATGGTATTAGGAGTGTAGTTACAATTGGAGAAACACCACTCGAACCAAAATAGTTCAAAGATCAACCTGGTATTGAGTTTAGATGCGTAAAGTTGTTGTTAAGTACATTGGGAATGAGATTGAGAGTGGAAGACCTAAGGTTAGGGATAATGAGAATATGTAATACATAAAGACAGTAAGCATCTAAATACAGAGCCTACTTTCCCTAAAATCCAATCAAATACTATACCCATTAGGGAACGTTTGAGTATACGTTTGCGGGCCGCCAGCACTGTGTACCGTGCGTCTACTCAATAATGCAGAGGAACTAAAATAGTGATATGTCCCCGCGTAAGTCTTATTCGACTTGACCAGTACACTTTCAGCGGTAAACCCTGGCGTATTCATATAGAGTACTAATTACTAACACCCACGACGGTATCTGGAGCAACCACTCCATGAAGATCTAACACAACAGCGGTAACCTGACTAACAAAGGGTGCACACCTTCCACTGCGGATTGATTGCACTCTCGGAAAAACCAGCCTCGGATATGAAGAACCTAGATTCATAGAACACACTTCTCCCCAAGCCAAGCGAATCCTCTGAAGATAGATCACGGGCCCTCTTTCATGGTTTATCGGCTGTGGCTCAAGACTGTGATGGTGTAGCACCACGTTTCGCAGTAAAAGGACTTCCAGATATGCCACCTGACGTAGTAACTTTGAAGGGGTGGTTTCGTCATTTTATAGAAGTTCGTGATTCTGATGGCGCAGAACGCTGTTTGGTTTCAGCTATTCAGGCAAAGCCAAAGCCAGACCCTTTGGAAATAGCTGATATACTTTTTTCAGCTGCTACCGATCACCGATATTTGGATGGGGGTCATATTCTTGATTTCACAAACAAGGCATTTGAGGTGCTCGAAGTTGTAGGATGGGACATGGCAGAAGGAATTTTGTCTAGTCTGGTGCCTCTATATACCAGAGCAACTCGAATGGAGGAGAGAAGCTCTTGGCGGCATCCTGTAGACCTCTCAAAAATGCTAGATAGATCATTCAAAGAAATCCCCAGCTCGTTAGAATTAGGCAGGAAAAAACGAGGAAGTTGGAAGGTTGACAAATCATTTGTTGATACGCTTCTTGGAGACAAGCCTGACCAAATAGCAGACATACTTCTGAATGCAATCCGTAATGGTGCCACAGAACAGGAACTAGCAGTGTGTGTAGAGTATGCTTCAGTCTTGCGCATAGTATACTTTGGAACTTCAAATGAATTTACTGATTGGGATACTGCTCTCCATACGTATACCTTTTCGCACGCAGTACAACGGAGTCTGCATAGACTTTCTTCAGTCGAACTTTTGCGTGCAGTGTTTGACGTAGCTATGAGTGTGTACCTTATTCGTTTTCTTAACGTCCCTCCTTCTCCCATCTCAGCATCGGCAGCACAAGAGAATACTGAAGAGCCTGATATTCTGGCGAAGAAATTCCTAGAGGTCCTAGACAAACGACAGCAAGTGAGCGATGCGGCTGAAGTAGTAACAAGGTATGTTACTTCAGGAGGAGATCAAGAGCGACTCCTCGCTGTACTGGGTAACGCCCTGTTAAGAGAAGATAGAAATTTCCACTCTATTCAGATGATCGAAGCGGCATTCGGGCAATGGAAGTCCATCCTTCAAACAAAACTATCCCTCCTTGATCAATCTTCGATTCTGGTCGCCGCTGCGCGCTATTTAGCCGCACATTCCCCCACAGTTCGCCGTCAGGGTCAGATGTTTGAAATTGCTTTTAGGCTGCATCGCGGCGCCAAGTTATATGAAGGAATCGAATAGCATAACTATGTATAATCACGTCACATCGGATCGCTAACGCAATCAGGGAAAATGAAGCTTTGTACTTAATTGAATAAGTTCATAATTATATGAGTATGAGTATTTATTTTTTGTACTGATAATAATTCACACAATTATTGTGCCGCCAATAATTGGCATGTTACTTATGAAGGTAAACAAGAAGAATGGATTGCTTTAGATATTGGTACACCTATCAATTTTAGCAAATAGTAGTTGGGCCCTAAGCTTCTTTTTGCATTCAAGTTAAGGCAATGTCTTTTTCACATATTTAATCTAGCAGGCAACACAATAATTGTAAGAACTGTAACATACTCTGAGATTGGGTCTGTCTGAATGGTTAATACATGCTCCCTCCTCAGATTCCGTAAATAATTTTTAGTTCTTTAGTAAAAGGTATTCTTAATACCGTTATAGTAATTGTCATGATCTCTTTTTAATCTTCCTAACTTTTTTTCTGAGTGTGGTCGGAGTGCTTTTTAACCGAGCTATGGTTTTGTTTATTTTCTCTAATTGCTTATCTATAGCCGCGACTTGATCAACCAATTGTTTTATGACCATATTCTGTTTCTTACTACTTACGGATATTTTATCAATTTGTGTTAAGGTTTTTTGAATTTGCTCTAAGGTATTGGTTGTCTTATCAGTCGCTAACTTGCTGACCTTAAAGTGTTTTGTAAACTGATCAAATAGCTTTCTGTAGCTGTCTTCCATCTGTGGTTCCAGTCTCATCTCTTCTTTTGTCGAATCGGCCTTCTGTTCTTGCTGTCCTTCAACTGTCACGCCACGTTCTTCTGGTGTTGTTGTCGTAGGTTCATCTGATTTTCTTGGTTCTTGTTCTTCTGAACTTTCAGGTTCTTCTGAATCACTAAGGCCTTCATAAATTGTTTCTTTATTTGATTCTTCATTAGGTGTGACCATGTTATTTATTACGTTTTCTACGTTAATAAATGCATAATGCTCCTTCTATCTTCCTATCTTAAAATTACAGATTTTTCTAGTTGTATTTTTTAGCATCTTATAATTAATGAACTCCGGCAACAAGCAGGAGATAATTTTTATAATTAACTTTCATAGTGACGTGCTTGGCCTCGGTCTTTATTTGGAAAAGCTGTTTAAGTGTTATCCCCAAAGCAAATTTTTTAATTTTGTTTTATTTATTTTATTTATCATTATCAATCACAAGCAAACCTGTATCATGTTTATGAGAGTTCTTTAGAAAACTTAAGTGTCCTAGTGAAATCTGGCCCTTGCTACAGTCCTTAGTTCTATTCATTTAAGAAAGTTCAAGAAATTTATGCCCAATATAGAATGCCCAATATAGAATGTCTAATAAGCATGCTATATACAGGACTAAGAGAAGATAGAAATTCTTACTCTTGATTGGAGATCGTGGCTCGTGTTCTTGTTTCCAATTCCTTTTTTACCCTTTTTGGGATATCGCCTAGACATAAATTCTCTAACTGCGTTGTACATAGTAACTGCCATAGTATCAATACCATTTACATTGCTAGCAATATTTATGAATCATAAAAAATGAATGCAAACTAAACAGCAATAATGAAGGCAAGATTGTAAAGATTGGGTAGCGTAAAACGACATTATAGTTAACATGTTGGGTCCAGGAGATGGAACGAAGGGAATCATTTATGATCTATGAAATACTCTATGAAATACATTTAAAGAAATTTAGTTTACATGAGCCCGTCGGGATATGACTGAATATTTAATAGGAACAGTTTTTCCTTTCCCTTAGAATTGGCTCTTAACCAAGTATAACGAAAAATAACACAAGAATGTATCTGACGATTCATTATTTAAAATAAGTTTGCTTCTCCCTTGGTAATAGAATAAGGAACAGGCATATCAAAAAGAAGGGTGAGTAGAGCGCTCCTATCACATTAGAAATTACAAATTGAAAAACGTATAAATTTAAACTACTTACGATAGGAACAATTTCTATATTTGTAAGTATAAATCCGACAACTGAAATTATCGATGTTAAAAGAAATAATGATGCTAATCTTTTCCTTTTGTCTTCTTTCCTCTGAGCGATGATATCAAATAGATCTTTCAAAGACTCATAGAAGACATGCATACCTGTTATTTTGTATCGACATATGGACGAAACCATCCATGAATTAAAGAACATAGAAAAAGTCGTCGAGAACAGGATGATAACAGTACCGGAGGGAACAATAGTACTTAAATCATTATAACTTTTTAGCTTAAATGTGTATAATGAATATCGATCTGATTCTAATACATAGCTTTTGCGAATACCACTTTCAAAACTTCCCATCTCTACTAGGATTAATGCATAAATTGAATATATCATAAAGATAACTAAAAATTCTGTACGATAAGAAGGATTGTTAATTGTTCTTCTTTTTTTTAGTATGATATTTCTTGTTATAACCAGCTGAAAGTAGGTAATTATGATCGCGATAAAAAATAAGGCTACGACAAAAATATTGGAAAAAGGAAAATAATTGGGATTATTGTCATTATAGAGTCCAATTACGAAAATAATCTCTGTCAGGACTGAAACGATGAAGCCTATTGAAGGCATCAAGAAAACAACAGGATTTCCATAAAGTACGTGTATGGCCTGCCAAAATACATTATGACCGTAAATCATAATTATTAATATTCTAAAAATAACACATATCCTTTATGTTAACTAATGAAGAGATAGAAAAGAGCATTATTGAAGAACTAGATGACAAATGGAAATTAAAAGATGGAAAGCTTGTTAAATCATTTGAATTCTCCAGCTTTAGGAATGCCATTTATTTTGTAAATGAAGTTGCAAATGTTGCAGAAACGCTTGACCATCATCCAATTATTACAATTAACTGGAGGACTGTTAGACTTTCTTTAAAGTCATTTGATGTTGATGCTATTACTAAAAGAGATATTGCTCTTGCCAAAGGGATTAAGCAAATAGAAAGCAAGAAATCATAACTTCTGAGATCCTCTAAATCTTCCCTAAGATGATAAGAAGGTGGTAGTTGAATTAGTAACGCCAAAATCTTGTCTTTATGCGGCTCAATTGTTTCATAAAATACTTCCAATTCTTTTTCTACACTCTTGAATCTTTTTTCATGTGTATTATTTTAGGAAACTTGGCTGTAAATCTAAAATTAGCTGTTGTTCATCCATGTAAACTGTATACTCTAGAGAGATAACACGCAACAATCTATTCTATGGTGCATTCTACCCATCTAGTAAATGGAACCAACCACCTAAACGTATGGCTTTTCCTGCCTTCGAATCTGCCAAGTTCCAGCTGATTATGTTGTCCATATGTACCTTCACAGTAACGTCGTCGCCTTTAGAGGTAAGAAGACACATAGGAATCATTAAGCGCTTGAGGTTTCACGTACTTCAAATGGATTGAGCGATTGACGCTTTGTGCTTCTTCTCCATGAACGAGCTCCACCCTACCCCTGATTAGCACTCCCCTGAGATTCAGTCCCTCTCGTGATACATCTATCATCACTGATGCGTGTGGTCTAGCCCTTAGGCTTCTATATTTGTGTGTGTGACTGGAAGTTGGGATACAAATATGGTTATTCATTCGCAAGAACCACATTGGCAGCACATGAATGCCACCATCTTTGTCAAGTTCATGATCTAATCTAATCCATCTGCATACCTATTTGGTTTACTTAACTAAGTTCCACAGTTTATCTAGGAAATATACTCTTTTGATCTGAAGGATTTGTAGTTTTGATTCTCCTGAAAGTAAACAGATTGGAGATAGAATACTGCAATCTATTAAATTTCTAAATTAATTAAATTACTGGATATTCTGAATAAGATATTAGTTGAGTTTGACCATTTGCCAATTCACGTTTGAGATCAGGATCCTTGATGACATCTAAATCCTCATCAATAGCACCATATGTAATCTGATTGTTGCTGGGTTCATATCTGCTTGGTCCCATGTAGCAAGTGGGTTCATTTACTAAGGAACCTGTGGTATTTTATAAGGGGGACAAGGAGTGGAGGATCAGACCCACTATTTAATCAGATCATGCCGATAATTCAGTCTCAGAGCTGGCTGACTGTTCTGTGTTAGTTCAGTAAGGGGTCTAATTTGAGTTCTAACGTAGACTGCGCAGGCTTTTGGAAATAGCTGATTGCATAAAACTTTCTCAGGTTATATTAGAAATATCTACCGTGGTGGAGATATGCGCACTACTCACTGTATGGGAATTGATATTATCAAGCGGAGTACTTAATACTGACAAATAGTCTAGAATAGGCATTTCTATGTCAGTTACCATTGCTAGAGTTAAAGGTGTTAAGATAAGAATCCATTTCACATTCTTCATTGTATTCGCATTAATTACGTGGACACTTTCAATACACCTTTTTCCAATGTTACTTCCCGGATTGAACTATGGGGTTCACTTATTTGTTGCTGTGGTTGCAGTCATCATTTTATTTGCTTCTGTAATACTCCACGAATTAGCGCATTCGATCATGGCAACTCGATATGGAATCAGAGTTAGACAAATCGTGCTGTTCATCTTCGGCGGCGTTTCAGATATTGAAGAAGAGCCAAGAGACTTTCGAAAGGAATTCAAAATAGCTATCGTGGGCCCCTTAACCAGTTTTGCGTTGGCAGGTATATTTTCGTTGTTCGGTTTCTTAATTGAAAGTATTGCTGATGGTAACAATGCTCGAATCATCTTGCAAGCGACAGATGCAATTCTATCTTACAGCGCTCTGGTAAATTTAATGTTAGGTGCGTTTAATTTAATACCCGCATTTCCATTGGATGGAGGTAGGATACTCCGAACGGTTTTGATCAAACGTAGAAGAGATTACGATGCAGCTACAAAAATTGTGGTTCGTACAAGCATAATTATTTCGTATGCTTTAATGGGGATTGGGTTTCTTAGTATAGTAACTGGATCTTTTGTGGGAGGGTTTTGGATCTTGCTAATAGGTTGGTTTCTAAATTCAGGGGCACAGTCGTACATGCAGCAACAAGAACTTGCTTCAGTTCTATCTGACGTGCGTCTCAGGGATATCATGAATACCAATATAATTGCGGTAAGGACGGGTTCAAATTTGAATGACATTTTCAGAAATTTTTTTGAAGTATATATGAAAACAGCTTTTCCAATTATCGATGGCTCCGGGTCTCTATTAGGACTGGTAACACTTCCTATCGCAACAGGTGTTTCTAAAGATAAGAGACAATTTACCATTGTCGATGATATAATGATCCCTAGAAATGACCTGATACTTATGGACTACAACAATAATGCTTACCAAGCTCTAAACGAGATAGCAAGAAGAAAAATGAATATGATTTTTGTTTGTGAGGCCGGCGGAAAAATTCAAGGTCTCGTAACAAAGACGGATATCTTGAGTATAGCAGCTGAGAGACAGAAGTATTTTCAGACACTAAAGAGGAAATAAGCCAATATCGAATCAAAAATTAAAGCCTGATGAATCTCGAATATTTATGATGCATTGACCTATGTCCTAATACAGACTAGAAGAGATTTGGCAAGTTATTCTGCTCAACCGACCATATGCAGCAGTATACTGAAGCGAATAGAAGTACAGAGGAAAGAACGAAAATATTTTTCCAAACTATTCCTAGGCAATCAATGTACTACACAGTCCTTTAAGGTCCTATTGAATTATCAAAATCTCGCCACGGTATAAATCCCTTAGAGAATGAATTTTTATGAGCCCGTCGGGATATGATTGAATATTCAATCGGAACTAAGATGTATTATTTACGACTTCGACGTTGGTCAAGTTCATTCAAAACAGAAATCATGATATCCCTAGTTCAGAAGTTCAGAACTTAATAAAGACTGAATGAATTTACTGTATTCCTGTCCATGCCGAAAAAGAGTTCGTACAAAGCCAGGATCTGGCATGCAGAAAGGCTAGACTTGACCCTGACCTGAATTGCCCAATGTTTCTTGTATTATACCTTGTCCTTGTTTACCCGTTTGTTCATTTATGAGCTTTGTAACTTCCTGAAAAGCTCTCTGTGCTTGAGCCTTATCACCATTGAAGCACCTGTTTGCAAGATCTTGTATAACATCTTCCTGAGAAACATTTTCTTGATTTTAGTAAATTCTGTTTTGTCATCATCAGAAAACGCGTCGGTCAAACCAGAAGGCACTATTGACATGAGTCCAGATGCATTCTGCGGTGTTGCTTTTTTCAGGAAAAACCTTGATACCAATGGAATTGCAATAGCCGCCATGTGTGGCAATATCCCACTTAGTGTAGCATGGTAATTTTTATCCATTCAGTGACATCTTTCGCATTATTATTCCAATATGACTTTAGGAGAACGCTTATAATTTCTATGGCGACGCGGAAAAGTAAAGTATGATACGTCAGGTTTGAAGAAAAGATCCATTGTCCAGTCAAGTAACACTTTTAACCTTTTGCTTCTAGTTGGAAGGTTTCCAAGATAGAAACTACGCCACATCCACCATGCTATTATCCCGTGTATCTTGATTCCAAATAAAGTTGCGACACCATCTCTTTTTCCGATCTCCGCCATCATTCCCCTACTTTTATAGTCTAAATGTTCTTTAGTTCCCTTTGCCTTTATTTTGAAAATTATATTGTTTGCCGCTGTCCTTCCCTGTCTTATGGCGTGTTGTGCCGTTGGAGGATAAGGTTTCCCGGTGCTGGGATTGGTTATTGATGCACAGTCTCCAATGGCGTATACAGCTCCTTCATACCCAAGTATTTCAAGATAGTTATTAGCCATAATTCTATGTTCCCTGTCATGTTCACATTTTAAGGTGGAGATCAACTTACTAGGAGCTACACCTGCTGTCCAAACTATAGAATAACATGGAATGGAAGTACCATCATTCAACATTATATTGTCTGCAGTTACATTTTTAACCTCAGTGTTTAGTATAAAATTAACTCCTTTTGCTTCAAGTCTTTTTAATGCATAGTTACCAAGATCCCCGTCTATCTGTTCTAGTATCATTCTTCCCGCATCAACAAGTATAATTCTTACATCGCTTGGATGGATATTTTTGTAGAATTCTTTAATGGTCGTTCGCACATAATCGTTTAATGCTCCAACGGTCTCAACACCGTTAAATCCTCCTCCGACTACGACAAAAGTTAATAGTGTATTACAAAGTTGTCTATTCTTATGTTCCAGATTAGCTTGCTCAAGTACGTTTATCACATGATTTCTTAAAGTAACGGCATCATCGATATCTTTCATAGTAAAAGAATGGTTCTCTATATCACGCATACCAAAGAAGTTGGGTTCACTTCCTAGGGCAATGATAAGAAAATCGTAATCTAGGGTGTGTGTATGCAATGAAACAGGTAGAGACTGTCTACCAATCGAATATTTCAAAAAGACCTTCCTCTTTTCTAAATCTATTGATTTCACCTCAGCTTGGTAGAATGAGGCTTTCGTACAAAATGACCTTACGGGTGTAAGTACGTGTCTTGTTTCTATCATTCCAGTAGAGACTTCAGGAAGCATGGGAGTGAATAGAAGAAAGTTATCCTTGCTTACTAGAATAATTTCAATCTCTTTATCATTATGGAATTCTTTTTGCAAGTTCTTAAGAGCTTCAATTCCTGCAAATCCACTACCCAAAATTATTATTCGTTTGGACTTGGACAAGGTGCTCGTTTTTGTTTCTTTCATCATCATACTAAAGCAACATCTTTTATTTCAAGACGTTCTCCGTGCATCATCCGATCTTTTGAATAGTAGAGAATTAATTTATCATTATCGGATTGAGACAACATTAAACTTTTTTTGATAAAAAACTCCTGGTATAGCTATGGATTTAAATTTATCATTTATATCAAAGAAAATTGATACAAATAGTTATCATCAAAATATTAAGTCTGGAGCCGTAGGGATGAATCTGATTTTTCATATGGATCAAAAGTAGAATTTCTAAATCATAATCAATTTTAGGGATTTAGATTAAAAAAAGGATTTTGTGGTACCGTCAGTCCTCATTTCTGCTTTCTGACTAGTACGCTATTATCTTCTACCTTCACTTCATACTTTGGAACCGCTTGCATTGCAGGAGGCTTTGTTGGCTCACCAGTCCTAACATCAAATTTGGAACCATGCCAAGGACATTCAACATCGAATCCTTCAAGTGTTCCCTCATTTAAGGGTCCACCAACATGAGTACAGACGTTTCCAATCGCATAAAAATTTCCTTCAATATTAACTATACAGACCTTTTCGCCTGCTACATCAACTGCTTTCATACTTGAAGGTCCAATGTCTTTTGATTCAGCAACCTTAACAAAATCGCTACTCAGTTCTTAAACCCCACATACTTCAAGATGGTAATTAAGCGCTATATGCTTTTCTGTCTCCTTTCGACTAGAATTTGGTTTGCTGTAAATAGGAGCAAACAACAACTTACATATGGGCCGGAGGGGTGAATCTGATTTTTCGGGCGGATCGTATTTAGAATCTCTACTCTATAAAAAACACATCTGGTTACCGACCTCCCAACATAACTGATCAACGCCTATTGGTTTTGTAAAAAGCTGTTCCTCTGATTTGCTAGCTAATGGTGTCGATCTTAAATTAACTTATTAAGATGACCTTTATTTTGAGGTCAACAAATGTGAAAGCAAATACTATATTCAGAAATGTCATTGATCTTGATATTATGACAGGTTCATTTAGTATTCAATATTGATTCAAAATTGATTCAAAAAAAATTCATTCAATTTTCATTTTTTATTCAATTAATATTCAAAAAATTTTCAGGCAAATCGCTTCCAGGTCTCTGACCCTTAACCGGACCACAATAAGTTTTTTAGTCCAAGCTTAGCAATTATATAAACGTCAAACATGACGTTGAATAAAACAAGTTGGCTGAAAGGTGAAGTATCTAGGCTGTATTTGTCGGGTTATACACAAGAAGCCATTGCCAAGGAAGTCAACATTAGCGTTGGTACAACAAACAGTATTGTAAATGAAATTATTAGCTCTGACGACACAATTAACTTGCAGCGCCAAATTGCTATTGTGTCAAAGGCAAATGGAATAAGTATTAAACAAATTGCGGCAAACTTAAGGTGGAAAAATTTGATAAAGTTAAGTAGTTTAGACGAAAAGAAAATTGAAAAATTCCTCGGTGCAATGGACACCTTATTCAATAAATATGATGTAAAACCTATTATCGCAGCGAATCAGTTCTTTTCTATAATTGAAACTATGTTAAGGAATAAAATAGAACCACACAGACTAGAAGAAGAAATAGAATTAAAGCAAGATGAGCTGCAGAGTATAAAAGCTAAGATCGAGGCTAACGAAAAAACCTTGGACGAATCCAATTCAAATTTAGACAGAGAACAAGCTGAGTTGAAAATCAGAGAAAATGAACTAGAGCAATTTAGACAAGCCCGTGAAATCCTTCGACTCTATGGAAATGAACAATTTTCAGATGAAATATTTTCCTTCGTCCGTGCAATCAAAGATTTCAAGGATCTAAAGTATGATCCGAAGGATATAATTTCAAAATATGAGAATATGGTTACCTTAACAAGGACTAATGAAAAATTGGAAGCAAAGATGCAGAGATCAGAGAAGATTTTGCAATCCTACAGACGCAAGGAAAGGGAAGAAGAAACTAAATGGAAGGATAAGGAAAAAGCTTTTGAAATTTTTACCAATCTAATCAATGCCGGACTTAAAGAAGAAGACATTTTTAAGATAGCGTACATTCTACATAAGGATTTCTTAGAAAATACCATATCAGAACTTGTAGAAGATATCAGTACATATGGCAGTATATCCGCAGCTACATGGAGATTAGTAAGACAAGATGAAGCAGAAACTGAACCGATTTACTAGAGAATCATTTACCGATAAGTAATAGCAAATTCCTTAATTTGCACTTAAATGACCAATCCCTCTGTAAAGTCTATTGCTATAACTTTACCACTATTAGTTACACACTTGGATGCTAAAAAATGTTGATTCCTGGAAAAAGAAAACATACCATACGGTCTATAAGTCTAAAAAATAATCACCAGCATCTCTGTGCGCACCCTTGGGCGGATTAATGACCGATTACACTGTAATATGTAGAGGTGTATTTGAAGTATGTTTTAACTATTTCTCTAAAATTCTCATTTCATTCCTAAATCCTAATTTTGCTATTTCTCCAAATCCTCTACTCTGGATCTGAATTGTTTTTTTTACATTTATTGCATCTTTTTCCATCAGTAGATAACAACAACAAATAGTGAACGTACTTTTTTTATCGACCATGAACCTTTACTATTGAAATAGTTGTTCTATTGGTTTAGTTATAATTAAATTTTAGTCTATTAATGAGGAACAATAAATAGAAGAAGTCACCACATAATTTAATAGAATCTCAATCTGTAATCATCTTGAATCATGTGCAATGTTTAAAAATCTATTTATGAAAATTGATGGAGTATTTGGTAGCCATGAGCACAATATAGCCCCTGAAGAAAAAATCTTCCCTAATGTTGTTGGATATCCAGATATAAAGAAGCTCTTATTGAAATCTGTAGTATCAAAGGAACCGATAAACATACTTCTTACCGGTCCACCATCATCCTCTAAGACAATCTTTCTTTTAGAAATGTTAGGGGGTCTGGATCAAACGTATTTCATAGATGCTGTGAGTGCGTCAGGTGCTGGGATGGCTGAACACTTATTCACTAAAAATACAAAATATTTATTAATAGATGAAATTGACAAGATGAAAAAGAACGATCAAGCAGCTTTATTGAACGTTATGGAAACAGGCATTCTATCAGAGACCAAATTGAAGGGAAAAACTAGGCAAAAAAAGATGAAATTATGGATCTTTGCAACAAGCAATGATGTTGAAAGATTATCCGCGCCACTACGATCAAGATTCATGGAATTGCATTTGGAAGAATATACCTTTGAAGAATTTATTGAAATTGTCCGGAGGCTACTTTGGAAAAGATACGGTCTGGACGTTACCATTTCTGAAAAAATTGGATATGCAGTGTGGAATAAGATCAAGTCTAAAGATGTAAGAGACGCAATACATATTGCAAAACTGGCCAAGTCACCTGCTGATGTTGATTGGCTGGTCGACGTACAGCTAAGGTACGGCAAAAAAGTAAGGTATCTTGAGTAGGACTAGTATGAGGATTAGTATTACGGTTTATTAGCTAACATACATTAGGCGACAGCAGCAGATTTATAGTGTGTGTAAGTTTTAATAGGGCACCTCATCGCATTTAGAAACAATTTCCAAGACTCTTCTATCATCTTAGTTTTTTCCAAAATTGCCTTCATCATATTATTTGTGAAATCCACATAAAAGGACTGTTATGGATATGGCCGGAGGGGATTCTTGTTGTTTTCAATGTGAACCACCAAATTTGGTCTCTAAGTAAGATTCAATTAGATCAAGAGAATGAAATTCCATAACTTATAAGGGTTTAGTGGGATTTGAACCTTGCTTGTAATAGGGCTCTACTCCATGGCATTCAGCTTTTTGCTATGATAGCAGAATGGAGTTTATTTTTTAATTAATTATCTTTTGCGATATTGTTTTTTCTCCATCTTTTTTTGGCTCTAATGTACCATCATCTATTTAGAGATGAAACTTGTATGTTCCAGTTATGGAAGAAAAAGAGACTGGAGCATTTATAGTGCTTTCAGATACTCATCTAGGTTTGCGCGAATTCAAAAGACTTCACTTTTTTAAGAATACTGTAGCACATAGACCTATTCATGTAGACCAATTTGTAAAGTGGCTTGAAAAATTGCAGAGTGAGGGTGAGATAGAACTTCCCGTTGCTACAGAAGAGCTTCATGATGATGGCGAATACGAAATTAAAATGATAAGTTCCAGGAAATTATCGTGTCCCGACACACTGGTATTGAATGGAGATATTTTTGAGCTCTGGGATGCAAGCGATCAATCAATCCTGTTCTCTTCCAATTCAATTCTAAATTCAATTTCTAGATTATCATGTGAGAAGATCTATCTGATTGGAAATCATGATTTTGCAAATGCGCAGCTTGCCACAGGAGAGGAGAAAAAGATGACAGTATCTTCTAATTTATATCCTTGGGGATTATCAGACCTCAACATTTTCCGTAATACTTACCCGACGCCCGAAGATGGGAAGATAAGGACATTAAGAATGGGAGATGATCATTACTTGTTCATCCATGGGCATCAATTTTTTAGCAGTATCCCCTGGGAAATAATTTCATTCATTAGAGACGGCGCTGAGGCCTTTCGCCTGTATTCTTGGGTTCTTGTAGGATTATGGATAATATGGATCGGGACTCTTGCATTAACGGGTTACTTGGAGCCGGAAATTTCTCCTTCGATTCAATATGGAATTGGGTTTCCACTTACAATCCTTGCATTTCCGCGCATCTTTGTTTCAATAGCTAGGCCAATTTGGAATAAATTTTTTGGATCTAGATACGATCGCAAAAAGGCTCCAAGGGCATTTATAAAATGGTGGAAAAAATTTACAAAGAACAATGAATTGGAGGAAAAAAGAATCCATATAATTTATGGTCATACTCACGCGATAGATATAGTTGGGAAAAGCGAGCTTGAGAAAATGGTAAACAAGAACATTGAAAAGATAGATCTAACATTGATAAACCATCCAGCTTGGGTAAAAGATTCTAAAAGTAAACATAAGAATGAATTACAAGAAGTCTTTGTTTACGTGGATAAATTTGGCTTTGAATTCTTTGGTTGGAATTGGGATATTAACTCACCTTTTCACATACCAAAAAGTGTTGTTCGTACTTATGTGTCCGGTCGAAAAATAGACGATGACATAGCGGATTTACTGAATAGTCTACATTGGCCAAAAAAACTGATTGAAGAATTAAAAGTGAGTGGCTCAAAATCCAAAAGAGTAGGTACTTGACTATATACATCTTGCTAAAAAGATTGCTCAAAAAAAATCAGATATATACGACAGTTGTTCCCCTTTTACAGTATGGGGCGAGCAGCTTGTGAACCCAAATTTGAGCCATAGAAGGATTAGGAATGTAGAAACAAATATAATAATCATGATATCGAGCATGTATTCGTTTACTAATGTAGTAACCAGATACGCAAATTCTGCCCCACGACAGTATGCCATATAGCCTCGGGGTTTACGCAAATTGCTCTATTCAAATGAGTAGAATTCTTTTTGTATCAACGTAATAGCTAACGAACGATGGAGTTTGTTATATCTGCTATGGAAGATACTCTGCTCCAACTATATGAAATGCGATTCTGAAAGCTAATGTCGTAATAGTTAATGAGGGATTAACACCAAGAGATGTTGGTATTATAGACCCATCAACTATATACAAGCCTTGATATTTGTCCGTGCCACTTTTCCCTCTAAATACTCTTCCAAGGCTATCAACTACACCGTTGGACGCATCATCGCCCATGGGACATCCTCCAATGGGGTGAGCGGAAATAGCACTTTTAGAATCTGTATCCCATAGTGGAATGACCAGACTATTGTCCTCCTCTTTACCTATTTTTTTAGCAAAAAGCTTCATACCGTCTATTATTTGCCCAAAAATAGGTTGGTTCAAATCATAGTTATTGTCCAGATCGATTCTATTTCCACTTCCAAGAATAAGTTTGGATGTAGTATTATTATCACACCCGATCCCAAATAAAACCATCATATTTGAGACTCGTTCTTCTGGGCTTAGATTTGTTCGTGAAAATATATTGAGTAAATGAGAAAGAACATTCCCTAAAGAGGATAATATAGATATATTCGAGCCATCCATCAATTTTGCTAATATGTTACGTATTTGAGGATTGTCTAGGTTTAGGTTATTGAGAACAAGTTCGTTAAATAATTTGATGAAGGACTTCTTTGGTATAATAGTATCTCCTTTTAGTTCTCTCATTTTGTCAAATATGTTAGCAAATACTTCAGCAAACATCTGTGGAATTCCAACGTCTTCAATTGAAAAAAGAAACTGCCCGTTAATACCATCTTTAAAAAGTGCAATAGATGTTTGAGTGGGACCTCTGCTTGCATCTACATTGTATTTTGTAGGATTAATAATTCCAAAGAAATCTCCATTTGTGGAGAACTTGCTTCCAAGTTTGTTACTGAGATTAAGTTTCTTTGATTTCAATAGGAGCTCGGTGGAACCCAAAGTTCCTGCAGCTAGAACTACTCTATCCGTTTTTATCACCTTTGTTATCTTTGCTTTTTCCTGATCTGTTAAGTCTTTAATAGGAGAAAAATCTTCATCGTCTATAAGCTCACGATAATCGAGGAATTTTACAGCATATTTACCAAGTGACAGCTCTTCTATTCCCAAAACCTCGCATAGGGCGTGTACATCTATCGGTGATCCTTTGTTTATATGAGAAAATATCTGTTTATTTAGAGTGTGTCTGGCTCCTGGTATACAACCCAGACCGCATCGACCCTGTCTCTGACATACATTTGTTTCGATACTATATTTTAGTTCAAGTGTTTCCCGTTTTTCTTGCTCAGTCAATTCCTCTACTTCTTTTCCTTTGTCCACCGTTGCGTAAAATTCTAATGGTCCTTCATTTGAGAATATGTGACCTGTCTCTGGCATTTCGGTTATTGAGAGTCTTGCATCAAAATCAAGAAGTGGCTTGTTATTTTCATCTAGAATTGGGTTTCCGTTTTCATCCTTTTTAATATTATTTATTATTGTACTCTGCGAGTCGCTTATTGCTTGTGCAGCATCCTGAAATGCTTTAGCTCGTAGTAGTTTAAACCTTCCAACACTAGAGTTAGTTGAGATAGGATTTACTCCTATGAATCTAAAGGCACGATCGAAGTAATTTTCTAAGCCTGGATTACCGTCGCTTTGTGTGGGCCAATTCTCATAGACTACTGCTTCAGGTTTTTCGGTTATATTGAAATACACCAAAGATCCGCCTCCTACTCCGCTTCCGACAATTACATTGACATTTTTCAGCCGTCTTAAATCAAATAAGCCTTGCACCTTGTTAATTGCTCTGGAATTACCGATGGCAGTTATCATACCCTTTATATCATTAGGATAAGCCCACGTACTGTACGGCATTTTTTTTTGATGCAAGAACTCACGAATTGTGGTCTTTCCATCTGTCGTTCCTTCTTTGCTTTCAGGCATTTCATGACTGACCCACCATTGTCCGCGTTCTAGTATGCATACTCTTTTATTTTCATTATTTTTTTTATTTTCCTTGTCATACTTTTTTCCAATAGCAAGTGATAGAACCGTTCCTCCAAAACCTGACCCGATGACAACTGAATCATATTCGCCAGGAACTGTGACCATTTATTAGAGTTCTATTCTGAAGTATTTAAGTAAAGAGTGTAATGACAATATCTGGCAAAATAATAGTTTTGGCCAAATCAAACCAAATTATTATCTCCTTCGTGTTAAGAGTAAGAATTGATCACCCTACCTCTTAATGTGAGATATTGTAGACACAGTAAAATGACTTGAACACAGCGAAACTTGTTTGCACTATTGGATTGTCTACCGAGAAAATGCTTTGTCTCAATAATTTTTCAAGCTAAAACTAATTTTTGCTGGACGAGGACCAATCTAAAATATTTTATAATCTAAATATTTTTCAGCGTCGAAAAATACCGAGTAGTGATGCTGAAATTTCAAATCAAAATATAGTATGATTATTTCGGCAGGTTATTGACATTACCTCCTGCTAATTTCTGCTCTGCTATTCTAAGTGCCAAAGCAGTAATCGTTAATGAAGGATTTACCCCTAAGGAGGAAGGAATTATGGCTCCATCGATTACATATAATTCTTGATATGGATTTGTAGTTCCCACGTTCGCATTTTCAACCTTGAAGACCTCACCAAAATTATTAACTACACCCTCAGATGAATCCATAGCCATACGACAGCCACCGATTGGATGCAAGACAAATTGTGACTTATTCACATTGTTATTTTGGATATTCCAAAAAGGAATAAGGAGACTTTTTTCTCCATCTTTTCCAACTTGTTTAGCAAAATCTTTCATTGCATCAATAATTTGCTTAAATATCCCTTGTTCCAGATCGTATTTCTCTTTAAGGTCGAGGTTGTTATTCTGATCAAGAACTAAGTTACCGTTTGGATTATCTCTTCCAATCCCACCAAGCATCAATATATTTGACACCTTCTCTTCTGGTGATGAAATTTCTTTTTGAAACAGTTGAACTAGCTGAGTAATTTTACTGACCAAATCCGTCAAGAACGATAGGTTAATGCCTTCTGTTAATCTAAAGAGGTCGCTTATTGTCTTTGTATCATTAATATCCAATTTTATTAGATTATTAAAATGATCCATCATATTCTTTAAAGGTACATTTAAATTCTGTTGACTTGTTGCCAACATACTTTGAAAAATGGTGGCAAATACTTCTGCAAACATCTTCGGTATTCCCTCATCTTCAATGGAAAATGCAAAGTTTCCTGCACCGTCCTTAAATCTTGCTATTGACGTAGTTATGGGTCCCCTACTTGCATCAACGTTCTCTTTTGTAGGAATTATTACTCCAAGTAAATCCCCATTGGTCGAAAACCCCGTTCCAAGTTTTTCACTCAACTTTAACGATCCATTTTTTTTACATCTCAAGAGAATTTCTGTAGAGCCTAAAGAGCCTGCCGCAACGATTACTCGCGTAGTCCTAATCGTTTTTGTTATCCTGTTTTTAACATCTGGTTTAAGTTCTTTAGTAGGATCGTAATCTTTATCGTCTATTATGTCTCTATAGTCAAGAAATTTTACTTCATATCTATAGTTAGGATCCGCGTCGCTAACTTCTTTTATATCAATAACCTCGCACAATGGATGTACATCGAGAGGAAGTTTATCTTTGTCAATTGCTCGGTGGATGCGTTTGTTTAGGGTATGTCTTGCGCCGGGTATACATCCTAAAACGCATCGACCTTGTCTTTGACATAGATTTGTTTCGTTACTATATTTTATACCAAATGTTTCCAGCTTTTCTTGCTCAGTCAATTCCTCTACCTCCTTTCCTTTGTCCACTCTTGCGTAAAATTCTAATGGTCCCTCATTTGAGAATATGTGACCTGTCTCGGGGATTTCGGTTATTGAGAGTCTTGCATCAAGATCAAGAAGTGGCTTGTTATTTTCATCTAGTATTGGGTTTCCATTTTCATCCTTTTTAATATTTATTATATTAGCCTTTGAATCGCTTATTGCTTTAGCAGCGTCATGGAACACCTTAGCTCGTGGTAGTTTAAACCTTCCGACACTTGCGTTAGTTGGGATAGGATTTACTCCTATGAATCTAAAGGCACGATCGAAGTAATTTTCTAAGCCTGGACTACCGTCGCTTTGAGTTGGCCAGTTTGCATATGCAATTCCATCAGGTTCCTCGGTAACGTTTGTATATACTAACGAACCACCGCCAACACCGCTAGCGGCAATAACATGCACATTTTTTAATTGTCTGTAGTCGTAAAGACCTTTTATCCTGTTTACTTTTCTTGAATTACCAAAAACAGTAAAAACACCCCTTATATCATTAGGATAAGCCCACGTACTGTACGGCATATTTTTTTGATGCAAGAACTCACGAATTGTGGTCTTTCCATCAGTCGTTCCTTCTTTGCTTGCAGGCATTTCATGGCTGACCCACCATTGTCCTCGTTCTAGTATGCACACTCTTTTATTCGTACCGTGATTTTTTTTTGCTATAGTTAGAGCACTCACTGTCCCACCGAATCCTGAACCTATTATGATAGAGTCATATTTAGGTGGTATAACTATCGGTTCTTTGGTGACATTTATGTATATGACATCGTCTAGATTTTTAAGGACTTCTCCTATCCAGCGTTCTCTAGGGCCTGGATTGTCTACATCATCAAAAAATGTTCCTTTTTTATACCTACTTTGTCTATCTATAACAGAAATAAATTTTGATCCCTGTTGCTGGAGTCCCGTAACGCGCAAGTAAAGTGAATCGTTAGGGCTGTGATCTTGGACCAGCATTATTTTAAAGTAGCCCTTATTGTCTGTTTTATCTGGAGGTGGAGGCGAGCTACGTCGAAGATCTGGAAAGGGTGGCAATTTCTTCTGGAATACCTCGACATCCACACTTGGTATTCCCTGATCTTTAGAATCGCGGATGTACCCTTCTATTATTCTCGTCATACAATTTAATGAAATGAATAGTATTAAAAGGAATTGATTTACTTAACAATCTACATAAAATTTTCATTTTGTTTTCTAGAAGTATGAAAATCAATTAAGCTATCCCCGATCAAATGTTCGTCTCTACCAATGCTATCACCGCGCAATGTTGTATGGCGGAGGCGACTACAACTGGCTAGGTACACGTAAACAAGTCAGGTGCACCAAAGCATCAAGCGAATTGGCATATGGCCTTATTCTTCCAACCAATAAAATATTCTAAACCTCAAGTCCGCAAAGCACTTAAAGTATCGCCTATTGACCGTTCTGAAGAACTTCATACTAATTCTCAGTTCACGAACTGACTTCACCTAACCTGAATGGTATCTGATACCTTGCCTTCCAGATTCCCGTCCCTTGTCCATGTTCTATTACTAGTCAATTAGGGATGAATGACCGAGCCGTGGAACCTTAGGTCGAAAAAATATAGAATGGATTCACATCTGCTTGGTCCCACGTAGTAGGTGAGTTCATTCTCTAAAGGTATCTAACATAGTTTAGTAACAAGCGGGCAATTCCAGAAAAAGTAACTTTGATCACTTATCGTACCTTTCTTATAGTAACAGTATATTTCCTGATGAGGATAATTCACAGGTCACGTAGTACGGGGCCAATAGTTTGTGAATCATTTTTGACGCAATTTTTAGACCTATTTTGTCATTTTATGTGGGACTAAATAAAATGTAAAGATTAACATGGGGCCAGTGGTTTGTAAACCAAATTTGGCACGACTTTCGTTCTGAATCCAAGTAGGTCGGATCGGACAGTATCATTTCCATCAGAACCAAATTGTCAGAGCCATTCTAGATGGTGATTAAGTCGTACCTTGTATAAGCTTAGTATATTATAAATATTTTCAATGATATCGGGCCAGAATATATGAGTGTTTCTTGTATTTTCTCTTTTCCTTTATTAGTAAATCTATCTGCAGATCTAACATATGCTTGTGTTGCATAAAGATATCATAAAATATCCACTTGTCTTCGACATTTTCAATTATCGTTGCCAAGTTTTTTATTAGCATTCTTATGGAAATTATTAATTTGTCAAACATCTTGTATATTTTTTCGTATTCATTTGTACTTGTGGTATAATAGAAAGAGGATTTGCCCAGATTTTTAGTTCCAAATTTTTTTACTAATTTACGTACCGTTCTTGAAGATAGTTGTCTCTCTCGTATGATTTGCGTTAACCTTGATTGGACATTTTTATCTACTATTGGAAGTAATTCTTCTCCTATAGAGACCCTAATTTCAGATTTAGAAACTAAATCAATCATATCTTTTGGTAACTCTGTTAATTTTATTCGTTTGCATATGTAGCTGGTACTGTGAAAATAACTAATAGAATCATCCTTTCTGGAAGATTCTTCCTATCCAGCGTGATAGGGATCAGCTGGTGCTTAGCGTCATCTAATGCTATAAAATTGATGCGCATCCATATAGAATCTTTCCTTTAATTTTTAAAGAATGCTTATTCTCCAATTACTGATCAAAGGGTAAGTGTATCTCAAAGTATGGATCACAAAATTTTGAAATATAGATAACAATGAATATGATTACTAATTTTTCGGCGCCGAAAAAATAAATATATTTGGCCAAGCTCCATATACCCATTGAAATAATTCTTCTTACCGTTGATTTAGTATCAACTCTATTGCGGCAAAAGCTCTGTTTAAGAAAAGATGTTGTACTAGAAATTTAGAAGCGAGGACTCTGCGACAAATCTTTAGCAAATATTTTTCATTTTAAATCGAAAATGTTCCTTTGAAATCGTCAAAGCACTTGAACAAATGGCGCAATAGACGGAACTCCTTCGTTGTTGAGTATGAAAAGTAGGTAATAGCCTGGTGGAACAAGATTTTTGTTTGAAGGTAATGCAACTGTGAGAGTATTCGAATCTTTTAAGGAAAATTCTAATCCTACATACCTCTGTTCGGTATTGACGCAGTGTGTTGTGACAGTAGGACGAATAAGTGCTATATCAATAATCTCCTGAGATTGAGGAGACTCTAGTTCAAATGTACTACCATAACTTATATTTTTAGGATATTTTGTAATTATGGGACGATCTCCTCTAAAGAGATATGGAGGTCTAAAAATTTCGATTCTTAACTCGTTAATAGTTCGATGAGGATTACTACCTGCAGTCATTACACGACCGTCAGGTAATAATAGAGCATTAGAATGGTAAAGTCTATCTACCTTCATATCAGCCATTAATTTCCATTGCCGATCATTGGGTGTAAACAGTTCAGGCTCCACGACAGCATCAGGATGATGTTCAATATCATGTGGATGGGTGTGGTTGTGATTATGATTATGATTATGATCCATATGCGATGAATCATGGAGATGCCCTTTTTTTCCTGTTTTTCCTCCGAGAACAAGAACTGTTTTATCGGGCAGTAATACTGGATATACGTAGTATCGGGGATGTTTCAGCTTTTGTATACGTCTGTAGGTTGGTCGCATTTCAGAGAAATCGATCATCTCAACGTCTGATATAGCATCATTACCAGTAGGGGTACCACCTGCTATTAGCAATAAGCGTGGTTCATAGTTAGGAGGCTCAAGAGGCAATAATACAGTTGTGCCCTCTTCCCTATTAACATTATTCGGATTACCTAGGGAAGTCCATTTCCCTGTATCTACATTAAGGGTTGAGCTCGGGAAAGCATATACCGAAAAAGGGAAGGTGTAGTGAGTATTGTATGAACCGGCATAGAAAATTTCACCTGTCGGAAGGAGATGTAATCGTGGATATAGTGGCAACCATCTATTTGCACCATTTAGGACTCTCCATCCTGAGTTTGAATAGACCTCTATCTTGTTGAGGAACAGCCACGGTAGATATTTTGTCAGTCCAGCCATCGTTACCACTCGGCCATCTGGTATCATGATGCAGGTAGGATACCATCTTCCGTAGTTGAGGTTCTGTATTCTACTCCACTTTAAACTAATTGGATCAAAGAGATAGGAGTGCTCAAGGCCACTAAATGGTGGTATTGGACCAAATATAGCACCATCATATTTATGAGTGCCACCAGTTACAAGCAATTTACCATCAGGTAGGAATGCATGGCCGGCGCAAAATATATCGCCTTGAATACCTTCGTTAGAGATCTCATATACTTTCCCGTTATCTTTACCTATATCACCCGGCTCAAATATTTCTGCAGGATATGGATTATTGAGATGTTTTGGGTCGTTTCCAGAGCCGCCAAATGCTAATACTTTTCCAGTTGAAAGGAGAGCTATATGAACGGGCAAGTGTTGAAATCTATACTTTACTGGTTCCCATTCACCATAAATGGAAGGGTCCTCTTTGTTAGACAATAATCAAATAAATAATTATTAGGATTTAAGTAATTCTAGACACGGTATATGACACATAATGATTTTTGTGTGTTAATAGATATTCGCAGTTAATTTTTCAAAGAAAACTAATGTACAAATGAGATTAGAGGGAGTCGACTGAATATTCAATCGCAACAGGCATCCACCCACTAATTGCATAGATAGAGGTATGTCATTTAAATTCCGGTCCATTCTAGTAACGTTGCACACCAGATTTCTCCGATATTATATTCATCATTGATATATGACCCACGTACTTAATGCGGCCAGTGGTTTGTGAACCAAATTTGGCACGTTTATTAGACACACTCTAGTAGGATTAATTTTGAGTCGCGTTCGGGGATATTCGGAACGCTATCGTTTTCTAAATGAAGTTACTAATGAGATAACTAAATTACTTTTTGAACTTCGCAATACACTCAAAAGGAAGCACAGTACAATCTTTACTGGATAAGTTAGTACGATATAATTTGATGATCACATACTGGTAACAACAAATTGCTAATCTTTTCTTTGAACATCAGATAACTTTTATGTACTCTCTCATAGAACAAGTTCGCTCGATACATCATACAACATTAAGATGTCAATAAGTGAATCATCATAGAGCTAGTTTATATACTGTGAATTATGCCAGATTCTATGGCAAACCGACCTTTTGTAGTGGTTTATTCTGCGGACTCTGATCGGTCGAAGTCAAACAAGGCAAATCCAGATAGCGTTTTTAAAATTATTGTGGAGGAGAAGCCGGACAGATATATTTTTGGAGGAGATGGTCCTTATGCACATGAAGGTAAAACATGGACCAAGTTGATAGATAAATGTGGATTAAAACCCATAATAAAATTGTCAGAAGGGAATCATGATTGCGAAGAGAGCGAAGATGAACAAACAGAAAAGGATATTGAGAGCTGGATGTCTCCACTGATAGATCTGACAATTACACCAGAAGTAGATCCCAATGAGGAAGAGTGGGAAAAGCCAAAATGGATGCATAGTTGGCAGGATAGCAATGCATACTTTATTGTAATGAATACTCAAGACAATGATATTGTTTTTAAGAGGAATCAATACAATTGGGTTGTAAAACAACTCGAGGATGTAAAGAAACTAAAGGCTGAAGGAAAGGTAGATTGGACTTTTGTAATATTCCATAAGCCCATCTACACACTCAAAACTAAATCAGGACATCAGCCTCTAATTGAAGTAAGAAGAATTTTCCAACCTTTATTTGATGATGCAGGGGTTGACTTTGTGCTTTCGGGACACAATCATAACTTTCAGTCGTGGGTCCCAATGATTTATGATGCTACGCCTAAATTTACAAAGAACGCAGACGGGAGTTACGACTTTTCAAAGCCTCATGGTCAATTCTATTTTGTTAATGGTGCTGGTGGTCACGAAATTAATAAATTCAAAGAGAAGTGGAAGAAGAACAAGAAGGTAATTTTTGCAGACGAGACAGAGTTTTGCTATACATTATTTAAAATAGATGGCAAGAGTTGCGATGTCATTACAAAAGATACAGGAGGGAATCCTTTATTCTCCATTAAGGTAACAAAATAACCTATCAATGTTGCCAAATATTATTTGTATGTTTGCTAGGCGAAATACTGGAGTACCAAGATAAAATTAATTGTTGCTCTGTAATTTTACTGGCGCGCCCAAGGCGGTCAATAAGCTTGAAAAGAAAAAAATTTAATCAATCTAACAGGTGGATAAATGGAAAAAAGTTGTCCGGTCACTCAACAGAGTGGCAATATATCAGATTTGTTTTGATCTTTAAAAGTTTTTTCTTCGGGAATTACATGCTTTTAAGTAAGTATTTTCATGATCTTTGCTGATGAAGGGATCGTACATATTTGCAATCACGGTGGTACTGTTAGTCGGTATCCAACTTTACCAGTCACATCAGCCCAGCCTCCTTCTACAAATGCAACTAGCAATGATACTTCGAACGAATTTGAAAATGCTACTGAGGCAACTAGGGATGCTACAATTAAGTTAGAAAATGCTACAAGCGCGTTAACCGATATTACAAAAAGTTTGCAACAGAACAATTCTAACCTACCCCCTGGCAAGGTTAATACTACTACTATAGTAAATTCAATATTTGATAGCAAGCTTCCCGCTCTTTTCATAATCGTAATTTTTCTCGTAATAATTATTCCTCTAGTTTTTGACATGTACATCGTGTATAAACGAAGACCTCGTGAAGGCACAGGTAAAGAGGAAGATAAACGAACTCAAGGGATGCCCGGAACACAGATCTTTAATGTGTTTTGGCGTTATACTATTAGTTGGAACAGTTATATTTTATCTCCTTGCCCTAATTACTTTAAATATCAATAATACAAATACTTCCGTTCTTCAATCATTGGTCGATTTACTTAAGAATCTTGGTACGATTCTTGGAACAGCATTAGCAACAATAATTGCATTTTATTTTGGAATAAGAGGAGCAGAGTCTGCATTTACGACAGGATCAGGAGCAGGATCAGGAACAGGATCAGGAACAGGATCAGGAGCAGGATCAGGAGCAGGATCAGGAGCAGAAGATCAAGGTGAGGGCACGTAATAAATGACTAGAACTATATGTTGTAGATGAATAGCAAGATGTTAAGATAATTGATATTTCCGATCACTTTGATAGGAATGATAACTGATTTAATTGGAAGCATATGGTTTATAGTGTACGATTAATCCCCTTGGCTTTTTCATTGCCAAATCGATGAAGTAGGCTGTCTGGTCTGGCCATTAATGAATACGTTTCCCTTAAAATATCCGGTACCAATATCAAATTCCAGTGGCATCCAAAATGGGATTGCTCTGTACAACGGAGCCTTCAGTATCGCCCCAGTAGAGTGTGAATGCAATGAAATGTAAAGCAGAAATGGATACAGGGCTAAAGGATGCTATTAAGAGTTTTTCCCTAATTTTGCTGACGGTGAAATAATAATATCCTTTAGAGTAAAAACCTATTGAGTCACTTCTGTGTTTTTAAACTCCTGACGACGGTTCCAAATAGGACCAGACCTATCTATTGTAAAACTATCAATTATGTTTCTGTGCTCTGTAATAAATTTGTATATCATTTTCATTTCAAGTACTAGAGACGGTATAGGATGCATTTTTTTATCAGCCGCTTCCCTCAACCATCAATATGCTACCTTTTCCTTTTCCTGCATGATAAGTTCTATGTACATCCTCCACACCATTTCATATTCTACATGATACGTATGTGTTATAATACCGCAGAAGAGAACCAATGGAAACAGGGGAAAAATTAACCCTTATGAGGGAGCCATTTTCTGATAGCCTGTACACCGTTTTATATCTGTGCCAACTGGATTCTGATGTCCTTCATGTTCACCGTGTGTTCTGATCTTTGCTTCTAGAGACGGCAAACAGAGATGTCTATTAAAATTTACTATCTTATTTTGACTGGATTGATAAATAGCCATTCTGCCTCATCGAACGACATATCCACTACAATTTTATAGTCTTGGAGCAAAATGTTGCTAGGTATAGAAAAATCAAAATTCGCACAATCCTCTATAGATTGAGTGCCACAATCATTATCTGCTAGTTCTAGTATTGGGATTGATTTATTTGCAATCTGATTATCTTCAATATCGCTGTCAACTAGGTAGATCTTTACTGAAGTAGGGGCTAAACTTGTACCACATACATCATTACTATCACAATGTAATTCCAGAGATGATCCATTACCACTTATATGCAATTCCATATTTTTAATATATTTTGCACTTTGATTATTCTCAATTACTGGTTCATCTCCGTAATCTATTGAATAATCAGCTTCCAATTTATATGTACTATTCTCTGAATTAATTACACCTATTGGTATATTATTAAAAGGAATAGGAGTAAATTTCACAGCGTCAACATGAATTGATTTCAACATAATGGGATTTAAATTTAAGAATAGTCCAACAAGAATAAATAATAAAATATTAAGAGGCTTATTTATCATGTTTCTGTACCAATAAGATAGTTACATAAATTTTACGTAGCTTTATAAATTCAATTATTTACGAACATAAATCTAGAAGTTAAACACAAAATTTGTGGCAAGTAGTTAAAATTCTTGTAAAAAAATTTTTATAAAACAGCTATTATTGAAAAGTATGTCTCAAACAGTATTATATGACTCGCATGTGAATTCAAAGCTGCATGATGGAAACGTTAGAACAGTAGAAAAGGAAGGAAGCATAACGCCCAACGGATTAGGAATCGAATGCCGCGCCAGTGGCAATCCTAGGATCGTTGTAAATGCTGACAACACCTTCTCTTTAGTCTGTGATAAAGGACATGGAAGATTCTATATCTATTGTCTGAACTACGACGCAACATTAGAGCTTGAAGCGGCATGGATAAAAGGTGAGGGTGATTGTTCTCTGAAATTGAGATCAAGGCACAACGAAGAGGGCAAAGAATGTAAAGACGGCAAGCCAATAGACGGAAATAAATTTGGCGGCTATGGACTTTCAATAGATAGAAGCGAATATAGTGCAAAGAGAGAGCCAACGCATAACTGTCACGACCAATCAAAGAGCGGTTCATTGCCTAGCAAAATTAAGAACGGAGAATTCTTCAAGATTAAATTCACTGTCAAAGATGATGGAAATAATGTAAAACAAACAGGAGAGCTCAACGGCAACTCGTTCTTGTCAAAGACTGACACGAGTCCGAAACCATTCATGGTTGACAAGGCGCTCTACAATAAACAATCCTATCTTTGGGTTAGGCAGAACCTCGAGTCTGGCACTGGCGAAATTCGTATAAAGAGGCTTAGAGTATTAGCTGCTTGATGAATTCATAAACAGAACCCTCTCACTTTATTTTTAAGGTACCGTAGAATGATTGAGCAAATTTGGTATCACTGGAAAGATTTTATGTTAAAGCTTCTCACCTATAAAATGAAGAGTGGTTGAGTGCAGCATCAGGTCGTTTTAATTTATTTAAATTCGCAGTGGGCATATTTTATCTTTGGAATTCAGAAGACAAAAGTCTAGATAAACTTTACAAAAGAAAGTAAAAAGTGGAAATTAAGTTATCATCATCGAAAGTTTAAAATCAAAAAGAAGATTTTAAGATTAATAATTTTCCTCGTTACTTCCATCAGTTTCTCCCAACGATAACACTAGCGCAAGTGCAATATCTGTTGTCTAATTACTGGCAACAATTGAGGGTCGATAACCAATAACCATTCACGTAGTTGCGTTGATTTCCAAGCCTCAAATATTGTAATTAGAACTGATTAGAAATTGGTTATATAGATCCCTGAATTTAATAACTTAATGAGTAACATGGAACTTGATCAATTTGGAATTGTAAAGAAATTTCCAGACTTGGAAGGTGGTATTTCTTTAGTACAAGGCGGATCCGAATGGGGCGAAACATATACAAAACATGGTTATACTAGTAAAGCAATTACTGGTGGTAAAGACGTAAAAGTCTGGAGGAAGACATTTAAATTCAATAAACAACTGAAGTCAGACCAAGAAGTAACAATATACGTATCTTTACCAAAACTTAATCCAGAATATGGTAAGTATCCGGGCATTAAGCATTGTAGAAGTGGATCTGGACAGAGTATTAAATTACGAGGAAGTAACCATCCAAAAGAGAGTGATGATCCGAAGAGTGCTAAATGTTATATCTTTCATTATGAATATGAAGGAGAAGATTGCAATAATTTTCAAAAGGAGTATCCCCATCCAAGATATGCCAAGTATACCCTAGATGAGGAAAACTCCAACAAATTCAATGTCAGCTATGGAGGAAATGAATTTCCAAAATGGATCGGTAAAGTTATGGGCTTTAAGGCTGCATTGCTCAATACCAGCGATGGTAACAATGTTGAATTCTGGTCTTGGTTTGACCCGTCAGCTAAAGTTGAAAATGGAAAGCTTGTGACTGAAAATAACTGGCTTTTAAGATACCATGGAACTGATCATGGGCAGTTTGAAGACAACGATGCTCCTAAAACTAAACCGCCTTTCTTGACATGCCATGGTGGCTATACAGAATTTAGGATGGACAATGCAGATAAAAATACAAAAGCCTTTTGTGCAAGTCTTAGGGAGATTCGAAGACCTTAAAGTTCAAGGTTATTATCCAATCAGACTCAATTTTCATCCATTTTCTGTATTACATTCCCATTGCCATTCGTATCTGAATTAGGAGAATGATGTGAACCAGCTAATAAAAAACCATAGTAATCTAATCAACCAGACTGAGTGACAATTAAATCCTTATGACCATGACCATTTATAAAGCACTTGATAACTAGAGCATGTCTTACAGATTATTTGCTCATTTCAGGATATTGTACTCCCTCGTCTTCTATACATAATTTAGAACCTTCCTTCTGTAAGTAACATTGTCCATATTCGTATGGTCTTCCTGTCTCCTTATCATAGAAGACTGGTTGGACCTTGGTGAATAACATCATTTCATGGGTTTCATTTACTGGTGAAATCCTATCCTCGGAACAGTAGCCCGTGTCATCCTTGAATACGTACACACATCCAGTCAGAGTCGAGTTTTCCACAGTATTATTAAGCCCTAGCTTGTAAATGCCCGCGTCAATAATTATGGGGTCAGAAGAAAGCCCTACTGAGTCCTTTTTGCTGGCACTTGAATCAAACTTTTTACAATCAGAAGCGCCAGTTTCAGGAATGTCCAAGCACACTTGAACCTTACCAGTATTAGATTTGACAGCTGCCAACCACACCTGAATACTCAACTCTTGTTGGGCGCTTGCTCCCTGCTGATATAATAGTGGATGGATTGCCAACGTTATGGTCATTACTAGAATCACACTAAATTGGGTCATCTGGATAACTCAGTACGCCACAGACCAAATGAATTTTTCGGCGCCGAAAAATTCTTCTTTCCCGTACAAAAATCTACCAGAGTAATAGAAAACCTCCAAAGTGTTACAATTGACGCTATTAGAATCAGTACAGTTTGAACTTCTATTACTGTTCAACTATTTTGAATTCTAGTTTTATTTTTGGCAAGATATCACACAAACTGATCTTTAGCAATGCAACCTGTTTCATCTGAACTTTGGCAATGAGAGTGATTCGGTTAAACCTTGTGTTGACAATTCGGATCCAAAACGAATGGCCATGACCTAGTAGTCAATCGGGAATTTTTTCGGCACCGGATAATACTTACATTTTAAAAAATATTTTAATGGTGCTCTACGATCCCTTCTTAGTATAACTGTAGAGGGAATTGCTAAGCACATTTTTTCAATATTTCTTGTAAACATTATGAAATAACATAATCTGCTAAAATAAAGTCTGTAACTTATTTAAGTTACAATTTATACACTTTGAATTCTAATTCCAGCTCCTATTATTACCTCTATACAGAATGTATTAGAAATTTAATTACAAAATAAAACTAATAGATGTTTCATAAAATAAAGAACAGTTATGGAACCGATCACTTTTTCGGTTACAAGCTCTTTATTTTTAATCTATCTTTCAGAATGAATTTATACTGGGAAACATGTCTGGAAGACATTAAAATTGATACCTTTGATTATGATCATATAATGTTATGACATCTAGATCAAATTTTTGAAAAACAATTTTTAATATCTTTAACCAATGTATTTTCTTGTTCTTGCGCTTGTTCGTACTCAAAAAGGTTAATAGAAAGTAAGATAAAAGATGGATAATGAGTAGTGCAGTAACGGTAGAAATGAATAGAAAAAAGGAGCAGTCTTGGACTATAGTAAGCTACTTTTGTCTAGGCATTGCGGTATTCCTGGGAATTAGTGCATTCATGATGTGGACCGCTGTTGTGGCTAATGCTCAATCACAGACAGCGGGTAATATTGCGGAGTCCATTGTAGCATCTTGGACAGGTCTCATATCAGCCTTGGCGGCGATAGCAGCAGTCATAGCTAAATGGGCAGATTCGCAGGCTAACAAACATAAAGAGAACACACGTTGGCTACAATTTGCGGAATACGCAAACATGGCTAAGAATTCATTACAGCGGACTGATGAAAGTGTAAAAGACAATGCCGATTTAATAAATAAGTTGGCTAACCTATTAGGTAATGTTCCACCAATCAAAACTGAATTAGAAAAACCTCAAAATCAAGCTGTTATAAACGAGATAAATAAGAATGTGGATGACTGGGCTACGGACTTACAAAAATATTATGAAATTGCAAGTAGAGTTACTGAGCTAAATCCAAAGGACCCAGTAGTAAAAAAGATAGCAGACGTTCAATCGTTTCTTACCCCTGTGAAATCCGAGGGGTAAACCAATCTCAAATATGCCTTTCCATTTAAATCCTACTTTATCATAAATATTCAGCACATTACTTAGAAGCGGAAACAAATGAAGTAAGGATAGAAACATCTCTAGGGTTTCTTTTCCATATTCATTTATTTATGATCGCCTCTGATATAGATGTAACAATGCTATGCCTGAAGAAAATGTTCGAGAAAATAAAGAATGGTTAGTGAACAGGATCGAAAATTTTCTGAAAAATTGTTCTGATGAATTACTCTTGGATAGGCAAAGCTTCAAGGTTACAAGTAGTGACCATTTATCATTATTTACGGACGTTCGAAGTTATATTTTGGCAGCCGCAAGTTTTGGTTCTAGGGATCCAATTAATGATTATCGTCATATCTTTAGGAATAGCTGGTTTTGCGTTAACAAGTTTTCTGAAAAGTAAGGCATCAAAAAAATAGATAAAATAGATCTCACATATCTACAACTAGTTAACAATTTATTCCAAGTCAATGGCTTCGCCGTTTCTGTTACGAGTGGACTTGAAATTTATCAATTAAGCAACTGAAAGTTCTATTCTATTATTCTATGATAGTCTATGGCAATAGAGATGGACTATTCAAAGCCTACGAAAATGCTTCGAAAATGCTTCGAAATCCATTTTGCTCCCAAAAAATGAATATGCAGAGTACGCAAAAAAGGAAAAGGGCGAAATGGATGGAGCAATTAGGATTTTTAGAACCTACAAAGAAGAATAGCGAATTGAAAAGAACATTTTAAAAAACTTATCACTAGACCTGACGAAATTCTGATGTAATACAGACTTACTATTAGAAGCATGGTTAAAAAATTAGTTAAATTTTATGGTCCATCAGTCACGATACTATCGATTCTAAATTGAGTTTCTGATACACAGATGAGCTGATAAGCTTTAAAGTTTAGTTCTTTTTACTTACGTGATTAGGTAAGTGTGGAATTAGAAAATTGAATTGAATCAAGAGTAGGCTTGATCTCGTTTAAATTTGATTCAAAATTCTGAACAAATCTCTAGGATACTCGGATCGAAAGACTTCATTGAAAACTTTCAAAAATATAAAATTCAAGTTTTTGGGATCCTTGCACTTATAATGCCAACCGTCCAAGGAGTAATTGGGATCGCAAATACGACTCCAAAGTTTAGTCCTGTTATTGAGATCATTTCCGAATTTTATTTATTAATAGACTTGATCTTAGAAATAATTGAGAGAACAACTCATATTAATATGTTAGTCTGGGGAAAAATATCGCCTCAAAAATTGAGATCTGAGATGTTTCCACTTTTAAGTTCATTGGTAAGACTTTCTGTGTTTCTATCCGAGTGGGGGATCAAAATGTCGGACGAAATATTTACTGGATGTAAAAAAATGATTGGTCCCAATTCACAGCTCATCTGTAATATTAGTAAGTTAAATGATCTCATTCAGAATATTACAGTTAAAAAAGCTCAGAAGGATCTGATTGAGATTATTGCAAAAATTCGATTGCAACTAAAGTTGTTATGGGATGAACTAATGAATTGCATTATGACTTACAATACTATTAGGAGATATGCATGACAAGAAAAGTTGAATCCTCTTCAAATTCTTCCAAGACTACAGAGGGGCTAAACGCAATCCTTTTGAAGTTAGGAGATGCCATTGAACATTGCACCTCCTCAGCGGACAAGTATTTGCAACGAGGAGAATATGGAAGAGCTGCTCATGCGTACACGAACGTTGGTAATGCTTTCTCTAAGACATTAGGGGAAATAAGAAAACGGAACATATCATCTGACTATCCTACAATTCAAAGTGAAATGGAAATATCAGTTTCGTTCTGGAAGGCAAAAGCAGAACAATTTAGGAAAAAGGAACGTATTCGGAACCAATTGAAGAAAGCAAATAAGTTACTCTCAAGTGGAGCACATTTAAGGGCAATTAATATTCTGGATAAGATCCCAACTTCAGATAACGACGACCAGAATGCTGATATCTGGCTTCAGAAAGGGAATGCGTACTGTATGTTGGGAGATTTCCAAAGCTCGATCGATTGTTATGACAATTCGATAATGATCAGGCCTCTTAATGTAGAAACCCTCTTCAATAAGGCGGTTTCCCTCTACTATCTCTCTAAATACGAAGAGGCTATAAAGTGTCTCGATGATACACTTAAAATCTATCCCGATCATAAAGATGCTTGGTTTTACAAAGGTCTAATTTTTCACAATTTTGCTGTGAAGAGATATGATGAGGCAATAGACTGCTACGAAAAGGCATTGTCGTTAAATATGCATTCCGTAAGAATTAAGGGAAATTTGTCAGAGGCGCTTTTCATCTGTAGGAGATATCCTGAAAGTGAAAAGATTGCAAAGGAAGTACTCGAATCAGCGGATGATGAGACATATATTTTAGCGATGCGATTTTTGTTAGTTTGTTTAGCTTAAAAACTTATCTCCGATTTTAAGGGGTTACCCCCTGAACAAAAGATACTACTCATAGCAACCGGACTTATAATCGTGTTGGTTATCTGTGTTATAATTACGTTCGTTCTTGTTTCTTCTGGTCCCATGTTGCGCTTTACAGTGATCATCCCATTGTTACTAGGCGTAAGTCTCTTCTACACAGGGTGGTTTTTCTATTATCGAGAAGATAACAAATTTCCGAGAGACGCCAAAACAGTAAACAAAAACGAAAATCCTGAGATAAGACGAGGAAGAGAAGTAACTTCAGGATTCCTAATCGTTGCAATCGGAACTACTTTTTTTATCCCAACCCTATCATTAATTACATCTTATTTGGAACAGCCACAGGATGTAAATAATGTCATTACGTGGAGTAACGGTAGTATATTGGTAAATATTAATTATCCAAACCCCTTAAATATTCCTATAAAGTATAGTCTTGAGAATTTAACTAAGAATCTGATGGTTACCGTCTATCACCCAGCAAATGTCAGGATCTCATTTCTTGATTTAGTTTCACCTCAGGATTCTGTCATTTCAACTAGTCCCAAGTTTAATAACATTACTAAAAAATTATATACCAAGGAAATATTCAATATGCCAATTTACGCACAGCATTTTGATGAAATATCCAATAAGACATATAATTATAGTTTGATAATGGGCTATACTGATTCTTCGAGTAAAGACAAGGAAGTCAAGCAAATAACTATTCCTTTTGAGTGGACAATCATAATGAAGGATTTACCGTGGTTAAATTACTTATGGATTGTTATGGCAGGCGTAGTTGCAAGCAGATTTATTACGTTTATCGCAGATACTAAGAAAGAGGATCCTATTGATATTGATAGAACCGAATCATTATGGATTGCATTTACCTTCATAATCGCTGTTATAGCATTTGCGAGCTTTAAAGAAAATGTCATATTAGGTAATATAGGTATCTTTAATGTATTGGCGTCATTCGCATTCGGTTTTGGTTCTCAAAAAGTGCTCGAACTCACAAGAGTGTTTCCAGGAACATCAGTATCAACTCCCGCACAGGTGACTGGTTTGAAGCTCACCTCCGAGTCAAATGAGATTAAATTAGAGTGGGATTCAACCTCTGAAACAGACATAGACCACTACAACATTTACAGGGGTAAAGCACCCGGTTTTATTATTACTGCTCAAGCGCCTACAGCTATGTCTCCAGAAAACTCTTACACTGACACCGGACTTGATCCAGACACAAATTACTATTACAGGGTATCGGCAGTAAACAAGGCCAGCAGCATAGGACCGCATTCAACGGAGGAAACTATCAAGACCAAATCCAAAACTTGAATGTTTACATTCTCCAAAAATAAATTTTGAGCATATTACGTTATCTGAATAATATATCAATTTTTGTCTTTCAATTTTCCTTTAAGTTCTCTGACTCAAAACTGTGAACATACTAATAATTTCTTTATATAAGGCCGACCTCTCATTATAGTATGCCAAAGAAAAGATCTAGGTCTTCATATAAATCAAAAAGAGTTAAACATCCTCCCAAAAGTGATAAGGGAACGAAAAAGCATACTAAACCAGATGATAATCGGAAGCATCCACGATTGGTTGAGGGACAAGAAAGGAGGGCGCACGAAGAAATCATTGAAGGACGTATAACAGGAGGTGCCGACGCTACTCCGGAGCTATATCGGCATGCTCTTAAGCAATGGCAAGAAATCCCCGGCTCTGTGATGAGGCCCCCGACTGATGTTACATTACCCACCCCAAAACGTCCGAAATCTCAAGAGGGTCAACAACCCTCTGAACAGACGGATAATGATAAAAATAAGGAGGCAGAGTCAGGTTAACACTTAATGGTAAAGTTTGGGTTCCCATCGGTCCCAGTCCGATATCGTTATCTCCCTCACAGTTTAACGGCCTCGTTTCTGCTATAGCTATCAATCCCTCGAATCCAAACATCATTTACATGGGTACAGCAGGCGGCGGTATGTGGCGCAGTATCGATGGAGGTGTAACTTGGATTCCGCTATTTGATAGACAACTAGCATTGGGTGTGGGCGAACCTGGCGCCCTCGTGATAGACCCAAACAATACAAACATAGTCTATTTAGGTGCTAGTTCCCGCATCAATAAAGAACCGGTAGTGGCCGGGCTTTTTAAATCAACGGATGGAGGCTCCAGTTGGATTAGGCGCGGCTCCGGCTATCCCTCTGGAAATACTGGCAATGCCAATCAGTTTTTTAACCAATTCATTAACGTCGTTATAGTCGATCCTGCTGATACTACCACTTTGTACTTGGCTTCTAACACCGCCATATTCCGATCCACAGACGGAGGACTGAATTGGACGCAGGGAAACAACAGCGGTGGTGATGCACGTTCCCTTGTACTCGACACTTCATCAACTGGTTCGCGAATACTATATGCTGGAATTTCTGGGTCTGGTGTGTTCAGATCAAATGATGGTGGTCTGAATTGGACACAAATCCTCAGCGCAGCCACTCCGGCTGTAGCGACGGCAATAGCTTCAGGTACTACGACAGGTATTGGTAAGGTTGTAGTTGATATCGCGCCACCTACCTCACCTCCTAACCCAAGTGGTGTACAAGTTATTTATGTAAGCCTCGAGGGAACCGGTGGTCCACCACCCCCACCACCTCCAACATCTGATCCCGTCGGTATCTTCTTAAGCACCGATCAGGGGGCAACTTGGTCGCAGCGTACCGCCAATGGGATGCCCACTGGACCGAATAATGGGACTCAGGGAGGGTATAGCTTTCACATGGCTGTGGATCCAGGATCACCCGGCGATGGAGTTAATGATATCATTTACTTTGGTACCGTCCAACAGGTAAAGTCCACCGACTCCGGTAATAACTTCACCGCCTTAACAGGACTGCATCCAGATACTCACGCGTGGGCCTTTGTTCCGCAACCAAGTCCAACTCCGTCTATAGTCTATTCTGGTAACGACGGTGGATTATTCAAATCAATAGATGGAGGCGCAACATGGACAGCTCTCAATTCAGGAGGATTACAGACAGGACTCTTTTACAATATTAATATAAAACCTGACGCTACAGCAAGCATTACTCTCGGTTCACTTCAGGATAATGGTAATTTTACAACAGCTACAGCAGCTGGACTTGCATGGAACGGTACGCAAGGACCAGCAGATGGCTGGGACGTAGCGTACGATGGAACTATCGCAGGACAGGTTTATGGCACGAGTGGTTTTTGGAACCCAGCTCCATGCACACGTGTATGGCTTTCCACAGACGAGGGGCTGACATTTCCATTTTCAAATGAAATTACTCCATGGGGGACTACGAGTGATACTGGTTGTTATCGTGCACCCATTGCTACAGACCCGACCACCGGTGGGATTGTGTATGTAGGTGGTAGCCAAAATCTATGGCAGAGCTTCAATAGCGGCAACACGTGGCGCATTATTTCTCCGTTTGCATCTACTTTTAGAATTTCTGGACACATCGACGTTTCTAGAATAAATGGGAACTATGTAGTAATTGCCCCTGCTATTGCCGCTGGTGCACGGGTGTTAGTATCGACCAACGCATTAGCGAGTACAGTAGGTCCACCATCCGGAGTAACTTTCACCAATATAACTAGGAATCTTCCTCCTCGTATTGTCGCTAGGGTGGCTTTTGATCCCAACGATCCAAGCATTATCTATGCAGTATTATTTGGATTTAACGGTGGTCCGGGGAACAACGGCCATGTGTTTAGGACCAGTATTGGCGCCTCTAACTGGACTGACATCTCACCAGACATTGATGCCCCATTCAGTTCCATCGCACTCGATGGCACAAATACTCCTACTTCGATTTATGTGGGTACTGAATTCGGTGTACTCCGTTCCGTTGATGGTGGCTCTTCTTGGTCTGTCCTTGATGATATTCATTTCCCTCGTGTGCCGGTTTTAGATTTGGAACTAAGAAACGGATTGTTGCGCGCAGGAACCTATGGCCGTGGTGCATTTGCATTTGTAAATCCTACCGGACCGGCCATTGCCGTGAATCAAGAACATAATCTGGCATTTGGAACTGTCCGTCAAGGACCACAGTATCTGACACTGCAAATCTTTAACGTCGGTGTTCAAGATCTGGTAATTGAGAGTGCACAGCGCCTCATAGGCTCGTCTAGTTTTTCAGTACTTCCAACACCGAGTACACCGTTGGTGGTTGCAGCTGGTGAGCATATCGATTTCACAGTTGAATACCGGCCGACAGGAGCAGGTGTGGAGGAAACTGCAACAATACGTATCATCAGTAACGATCCGACAGCTCCTTTTGTAGAACTGTCAGCCACTGGTTTCCAGGAACGATACGATTGACCCATGCGGTAAATAGATTAAAACATAATAAAAAATTTTGTACCTCTGGTTGCTACTTCTGTACCAGGCGAGAGAACAATGCACGCAAGTAAGATACACTTTCTTACTTGTCAAGATCATTTCGTCAAACCGTCACCTATCGTTTCTCATTCTACTTTGAATGAAGTAAAGGTAGTACAATAACTCATCGAATCAGAATTTGTGTAAGTCGCCTTTCCTCATATTCTCCAGTATTTACCGTGCAGTCTTTAATACCAAACAAGAAAACACACCTTAAAAAGAACAAAATTTTGTATGTGGAATACAATGAATTAAAATGGTGCTAGTATTCAAATTTATAATACCCATCACTTGACATTGACCGTCATTACTATTTGGCTTGGTAAAATTAAATCTGACTGATTAAAATCAATAATTAATTGATTGTTAGTGTTTTAAAAAAATAAGGGTTTAATCTTGTGACATTAGTGCCAGTGGAACTCCAGTTCATCAATTTCCATATCATTGTCGTCATATTTCACATGAAGATTTGGTGCCTGTTCTGGTGTCGCTGCGTCTCCGAATGCCATTGCGGCAGAAACGACCGCAGCCATTGCGCAAAATGAACTTTCGTGGTCATCTGACAGTTTTAGAGTTATCTCTACATTTGGATTTACACCTGTGCGAAGTATAATTTCTCCTTTTTTATCTTCGTCAAAAACCTTCACACTTCTGACTATTCCCCTTCTTAGTTGTTTTGTCATTACTTATAGTAAGAGTAAGACAGTTTAAAAAGATGAGCTCTAATCTTAATTGTATCTCTATTTTAATTTTATTAGATCAGATAAACTTTCAACGCTGAAAAGTCCTATCTATATTGCATTAATGAAATGCAATAGTCACATTGTAGTTACTGTTAGATGTCATCATCAAGGTATTATGGGAGTAGGATAAATAGAGAAGTTTGCAGGCCGAAATCTTGCTGCGTGCACATAGATCAGTCTAGTTCAGTGTCCGTATGACCTATTTAACGCCACAATGAGATCCGAACCATTCGATGTAATGAATTTAAGTCAACCTGTCAACTCTGATATAATCTTAAAGAGTTAATTAGCATACACAAACTTGACTTACCATGACTGGTAAAATCAGGAGATAGTATATCCCAATGTTTTGTATTGTTTGCGTGAATAAATTAGCTATAGACTACTATGGGAGAAGATTTAAAGGAAACATCAACAATGCGTTTATACATTTAGTAACAGAATTACGCGTATTAGCTCTCGCTACTGAAAAGGCAAATTCAGAACACGCAAAACTAAAAATAAAGATAGCGATCGCATTGTTGAAAATATATTGTATCAAAATACAACCTCGAGCTCGATAAAAACATCGAAGTTATCGTTACTAAGAAAATGAACATCATTACAAAATTAGACAGTACGATATAGTGCTTCTAACTTGTGGTATCTATCAAAGATAATGTTGTAATCTATACATCTAATGTTATTTAGTAGTTATCCTTTGGTAATTCCAAGTCATTTAATATAATTTATTATACCTAAATGTCTGGAAGAGTGCGTATCCTGTAACTGAAATTAACAGTACCATTGATGGAATAACTACGACTTTTGCAATCTCTTCATATTCAATCAATTCGGTAATAAGTGCAATAAGACCAATTATCATAATAATACTCAATATTCCTATTCCCAGAGGTTTAACAACCTGCATAGTTACAGGCATAAGATGGAAACTAGATTAAAAAGATTTCTGAGTGTAATTATTCATCTTCGAATAATAAATCTATTTTAGTAACCGACCGAGTAGGGTATAACTGAATATATTAGCGGAACATTCTTAGGCGATTCTAAAACTAAAATATTATTAGATGTAAATAAGTAGAGAAATGTTATTTTTATGAACCCGTTGGGATTCGAACCCTGCATGTAGTAGAGTTCTATTAGGCGATACATAATTTTTTTCAGGGTCTTAGAGAAGTTTAATAAAAATGCTAGTCTCAGTATTATTTGTGAAAATATTTGTATCTTTTTTATTTACAATTATCGCATAATTAGCAAATTGGATTTGGATTTCTAAAAGTCCGTTCACTGTCCGGGCTACGAAAAACAAGAGCGAAGATCGCAATTATACCTCAATTCCATTTGCAAGCTCTATCAAGCTTGGCCCCTATTCCTACAACCACAGGGGTGCCTAAACTAAACTCTGAAAGTAACATACAGTTTTGTCTATTATGCTACATGGTTTTTTTCCTCATGGCAACTCATAAGGGAGTCGTCCTGAATCATTTCGAGGCAAATTTTTATCACCAGATAGCTTAATTACATTACAAGTCGCTTCGTAATACTGTGATAAGTAAGGTTGAGTCGCTACCAAATACCATAACATTTGCACTTTCTTCAAAGGTTGACTTTCATCATGGTAACATTTCCAGATTTCCTTCGATATAATTTGTAGTTGATCTATTCGTTCTAAATGCTGAAGCTTCAATTCCGAAAAAAGCTAACGAAGCTGGTAAAATTCCCTTGTATGTGAATATTCCAAAAGGACTCTCATTTATGCTCGGGAACAAAGATAAATAGAAAAATTATAGAGAATTTTTTATCATATTCTTTAAATTTCAGGAAAGAACTATTCTTTATTAAAATATCTTGTTAAAAAATGCGTTTCTTATTATGATTTTTCTATACTTTTTGCTTATTTGCGGTATTAAATTTAATGAAAAGAGTGCATACGCCGAGTTGGACGACAGGAGCACTTGCAAAGATATTCTACCAATAAATAATGTAACTGCGAGTAACACTAGATCTGGGTTTGCTACATCGAATGCCGTTGATAATAGTTCAAGTACTTGGTGGGCAAGTGATGGAAAGGGCTCATGGATTCAGTTGGACTTAGGATCGGTTCAAAATATTTGTAGCGTAGACACTTCATGGTATAAGGGAAATACTCGTGTGTATAATTTTGTATTAGGTACATCTACTGATGGAACAAACTTTACTAATATACTAGATAGTAAGACTAATAGCACTGGATTAAGTACTGAAAAATACGACATAAACAATACCAACGTAAGGTACATTAGGATAACCGTAAATGGTAACTCTGAAAATAACTATGCCAGTTTGTCAGATATTAAGGTATATGGAACACTAGCGCAACCCATTCCGCCAATGAATAGTGATGGGAACAAATCCATATCTACGGCTACCGGAACGAAATATGAAACAAATCCTTCAATATCAGTTGGAACCGATGATAGTAAATATAGTGAGGGAGAAAAAGTGGCCATATTCGGACGTCTATATAATGGCACCGGTTTTTCATCTGAAACTCTAAAGATAGTAGTTAATAAAACTCATTATGAATTCCTTGGAGGATTTCACCTCTTAAATGAATCAGAAGTTATTCCTGCTGCTGTAGTTTCAATATTATCAGATTCACTTGGAAGATATAATTATAATATCTCATTGCAAGAAATAGGAAAATACCTTGTTAGTGCTTCTGCAAACATTAGTGGAAATAACGTTGAATCTTTCTCTGGGTTTGAGGTCACAAGTATTTTTTTCTCGTCTAGTGCAATTATGGCGTACTTAGCCATATCTTCCTTCCTCTTATTACTTGTTGTAATTTGGATTGGTAATTCCAAGTTTGGTGACTTAAGAAATCCTCAACAATATCGTCGTAAACAAGATGAAATAGCCAATTTCGAATTACTTCGTTTTTTATGCCTTAGCGCAATAGCAGGATTTTCAATATTATCATTTGTCTTTGCAGATTCTGAAATTGGAGTAAATTCACCAATTGGTCTGGTTAAGCAGAATTTTGCTGTGTTAAACAAGACCCAAATGCAGAGTGCTGACCCGGATAAGGAAAGCCAATGGGTAATAAACGTAGGCGGAAGTCAAGTTGATAATTATACTGGGGGTTTACAAATTCCCACATATGTTGTAATTTTTGGATTAGCAGGAGGGTATCTAAGATATCTTTATGGCTTGAGATTTTTCTTCGGTAGATGGATAAAGGCGGAAGGGTACGAAGATGTCGACAAGAAGTGGGGCGACTTAAACGTAATGGACAATATGTCTTTTCTTAGACATTCTCTAAGAAGTTTATCGCTTTTTTTCTTGGCCCCTTTGTTAGCGGTGGCTGTTTGGTTTATTTTATTTCAGGGAGGCACAACAGGAAAATATGCTATAGCAGCACTAAGTTTTTCTATTGGTCTTATTACGGAAGAGGCTATTCAATTCATAATCACATTTGCTAGGAAGATCTTTGGAGGGATCAGTGAAGAGACTACTAAAGAGAAAGAAGATACCAAAATCAAGGTATTGAAAACCATTCCTGCAGATGGTTCCACTGGTGTGTCTGTTTTTACTGACATTTTGGCAAGTTTTGAAGTACCCATAGAAAAGAAAACCGTCGATCATGGCTTTACACTATCTGTTGAATCAGACAAAGGTATAGAGGATATTCCTGGCACCGTTACTCCAGGTGAAGATGCTCTGACTTATCGATTCGTTCCTAAAAGTAGGAAACTGGAACCTGATAGGCAATATGTAGCATCTATCGAAGGAGTGGTCGACCTTGTAGGCAGAGAATGTGAGACACTTGCATGGTTATTCTCCACAAGAAACAGGCCGACTATATTAAAAGTAAATCCCCTCGACAAGGATAAAGTTCAAATTGACTCAAAAATTACAGTAGAATTTAGCGAACCAGTAGATGAGGAAAGTGTCAGGAAAAACTTTACTGTAAAAGAAGATGATACTCCAATTAGAGGCAAAATTAATGTAAAGGGAATGACAGCAATCTTTACCCCGAGCAATCGGCTTAGGAAAGAAAGGATCTACAAAGTTGTACTAAATAAAGAAATTAAGGATCTGGCTAATAATGAAATGGTGGATGGAAAGGAATGGGTATTTTTCACTTAAGTCAAAATAATTATGCTTCCATTGTAGCCAGTGTTAGTTTTTTTCACCACATACGTAAGCAGATAGTGTGTGATGGCGTTACTCATTGTGAGTCGCGTTTAAGAAGAGATTGAAGATATGGATTCTTTTCATCAATTTTCATAGTTTTCATGTGAGTATGTGCGTTCAAGTTAGATTCTGGACCTCCAATTAACATTTCTATTCTTTTACCATAGCACTGCATTAGTAACGATAAGACATAAGCTTTGTCCTTTATGCTAATCTTAGGGTCCTGTTTGTCCTCTAAAATTCCCCGTAAATTTTTGGTAATTTCATTTAATCCAGATATATAAATCTGAATCTCATTGGGGATCTCTTCATCGATATATCGACCTATTGCCTTTCTCGCCTTCCTTCTTATCTCAATTAGGTCTCGGCTGACGGTAGATTGATTAACGTCTAGTTTTCTTGCTATTTCTGACTGAGAAAAACCTTTGCTGTGCAGGGCCATTACTTTGGCTAGTCTTTCTTGGTGTTGTAAATCCGACTCTGATTCGACTTTTCGATCTGTTTTATCCCCTCGTCAAGGGCGGAGGATCTATGCATCCTTGAGTTTAATTTATGCAACATATGCGCAGTTCATGTAGTTATACATTCCTTTTTGCAGAGTTTCTAAACAAAAAGAGATATTGGAACTAGGTTGTGAAGTGCAATCGGCCATATGAATAATGATACATGAGTGCTTCACGGAGATGGCTTTTGATGAAAACTGGAATCAATCCGAATCGGTATTCAAAAAAAACGTTTGGTTTAAAGATAAACACAGTGAATAATTAAGATTAATCTACTGGAAACAAGAAAATCTTAAATCCGACTTCCACAAAGCTGTAAAATATTGAATCGTAAACCATTCGCGATTATCGTTGGAATGATAATAACGGTGAGCATCATGATTACACCAATATTATATTTTCAAGATATTACCGCTACTAGTGACTCGAATACAACAAGGCTTTCCAGTCCTATGATACCATCTGGATGTAAATCAAGTGATGACCTTCCAGATCCAGAATGCACACCTGGAGCAATAAATGGCAATGTAACTCAGGACAACATCGAAAATACAATTTGTGTTCCTGGATTTACCAAAAAGATAAGACCACCTACAAGCTATACGACCCCGTTAGAAATAAAACTCATGAAATCATATGGATTTACTGGTGATCGTAAAGATTACGAACTTGATCATTTGATATCACTTCAGCTCGGTGGAAGTCCCAAAGACGTAAAAAATCTTTGGCCTGAGCCATATTTCACAGAGTTCAATGCGCATATAAAGGATAAATTCGAAAACTATCTCCATAAGCAAATCTGTAATGGTTCTATGAGCTTGTCTGAGGCGCAGACACAGATTGCAACTGACTGGAAAACAAGCTGTATGGAAGCTCAAAAATGTTAGGAAGTCTCTTGTATAATTTTGCAACCCAAATCAAAATATAACGATAGAATTTCTAATTAAATTTCCCAACCTGGTAACGAGACTTGGTTTGAGTGAGTTTTGTATTTTATCAAATACGTTTACTCTCGATTTCTAGTAATTAAAGAACTCAAGGATTATAGATTGGTATATTTGAAGCATGATTTCTGGTCAGCCTTTTTGAGAAATTTTGTATAAAACAGCACCGTCGTCTTCGGATGAGAGAGCATATAAATAGCCATCCGGTCCAATTTTTAGATCGGTTATCCTACCAAATCCATTTGCAAAGATGATATCCTTTAATTCTTCAATGTTGTTTGCAATCTTGTCTCTAAGAGGTCCATGTAACTTCAGACCTGTTCTGTTCTCATTTAAATCAAAGTGATATAGGCTTCCCGTATTAGCATCAGCAACAAAGAGATCATTTTTGTATTGCATACCCAGTTTTTCTGAATTAAAAAAATTAATCGCAGTGGGAGCAACTGGTGGAATCCAAATTAGCTCTGGGTAACTATACGTTCCTTTACCATCAAAATAGACGTTACCGATCTTGGAGGTCTGCAAAATATCATAAATAGAATAGATGGGGGTTTAGAAAATCTACCAGACGGATATAAGAGGCTATTCTTGAGATGGAAGTTGCAGATTTTCGACCTTGTGATAAAAGAATTAAATGTAGTGAAAACACAAACTAGGCATAGCCATACACACTAGGTGCCGGCAATTAGGAATGCCACCATCTCAGGAATCCCAAAAATGGTAAATTAGGAAGGAAAATTCAATTACCGTGTATCTGTTTCCTAATCAATAATAGGTTGACTTCGTAGAGGCTTATTTTCGGATGATCTTACTGCATTTGGTAAGATTCTTACCATATATGGTAAGGTTGATAATTCAGTAAAAACTTCAAAGAATGAAAATTGTGCTCATTTAAATAGGTTTGATTTTTATGAGTCCGGTGGGAATCGCATTGTTAACAATTCGGATCCAATTCTGGGCAAAGCGCAAATTGTACCTAAAAAGAGGGCGCCCATTGGTCTGATTACCAGACTTTATATCGCTATATTAGGGACAGTGGGAATAAGACCTTACTAGCAAAGCTGGTCACTTGATTTTGAGCAGTATCAAAGTTTTGATAATCTCTCGAGCCCTACAGAATAAATGTATAAAACCAAGATCCATTTAAACAATCCTAATGCAAGGAAGAAAGAAGTCTCCACGTTCAAAAAACCTAATGCAAGGAAGAAAGAAGTCTCCACGTTCAAAAAACCTAATGCAAGGAAGAAAGAAGTCTCCACGTTCAAAAAAAATAGATGATGTTCTCCCTTTAGACGATCCTTTGTTACGAAGTGAGAAAGCTAATGTCGATAAGACAATTGGAAGCGAAGGTCAACGATTAGCGTCTAAGCGTCTTGACGCAATTAAGCGTGCGCGTAAAATGTCATCTAAAGCAGATCGGGCTGGAACATCATCAGGATCTTTCTCAAATACATCGGCTTCGTCACAACCTTTTGATAATTCATGGGTGCAGTTAGGACCAAATTTAATACCAAATGGACAAACTTATTCGGAGAAGGGTACTCGTGTAAATGTATTGGGTAGAATAACAGCTATTGTGCCACATCCCTTAGATTCAAATACAATATTCATAGGTGCTGCTCAAGGTGGGGTTTGGAAAACAATTGATGGAGGAAAAAATTGGATGCCAACTTCAGACGATGCATTATCTCTTGCAATAGGTGCGTTAACAATAGATCAAAGTAATCCGGATATCCTTTATGCAGGAACGGGTGAAGGAAACTTTAATGGTGATAGTCAATATGGACTTGGAATCATTAAAAGTATAGATGGCGGTAAAACTTGGAATTCCTTTGGAACAGATGTCTTTATTTCATCTCGTTTTTGTCGTCTTGCAGTCAATCCCATTAATTCAAGTATTATATTTGCAGCGACAACCTCGGTAGGAGACCCTGATATTGCATCTGGATTATATCGAAGTACCAACGGGGGGGAGAGTTGGAAACGAATGGAAGGAGGTCTTCCGCCTATTTCTACAATTGGTGCGACGGATATTCTTTATGATCCTAGTAATCCAGATGTAGCATATGCTGCTTTTTTTGGAATTGGGATTTTCAAGACAAGTAATGCAAATTCAAGCGATCCGATATGGAATAGACTCACTTCAGGATTTCCTACCTCAAATATAACAAGGATTTCCCTAGGTATTTCACATTCATCTCCACAGGTATTGTACGCTCTAATGTCTAACGGATCTAGGCCTCGGAGTTCATTTGATTCACCATTTAGGGATCGGGATCCAGAGCGATTCATAATTGATCAGTTTTATAGAACCGAAGATGGTGGTCAAACATGGAAGAGAATTCAGTTACCAGGCAAGGGAACAAAGCAATCCCGCTGGGAAAAGGATAGTATTGGAGGTCAGGGATTTTATAACATTAATGTTGCAGTCAATCCTAGTAATGAAAATTTAGTTTATCTAAGCGGAATCTCATTATGGAAAGCTATCTACGATCCAAATACAAATAATTGCAGATTCTTAGATATAGGAAAGGAAATTCATCCCGACAATCATACCTTTGCATTCAATCCTGAAAACCCTAAAATAATATATGCTGGAAATGACGGCGGAATTTATCAATCTAATAATGAAGGAGAAGTTTGGGTAGATACCATCAATCAAGGATTTTGTATAACACAATTCGAATTCATGGATCAACATCCAACCTCAGACAAGATAATACTTTTAGGTACACAGGACAATGGGACTATCAGATACGAAGGAACAACAACATTTTCCCATATCGACGACGGTGATGGTGGCTTTGTATGTGTTGATATGAAAGAACCAAAGAATGTTTGGCACACATTTTTTGGACTTAGTCCTTGCTATTCTAGTCAAGGCGGAGATTTTGGCAGTTGGCAAGATCTTAGTGGTTCTATTAATTTAGATCATTCAAATTTTTATCCGCCTCTGTCGTTAGATAAGACAAACGCGGACAATATTGCAATTGGAGGGAAGATACTTTATTTGGATCATTCAAAAGGAAAAGATAATTGGCCTGAACGGATAGATATCCAAATTCCTGAAAACGATCTTATATCTGCTATAAACTACGTTAGCACAAATCTTATTTATTTAGGAACAATCGAGGGACGCATTTACTGTCTGACTAAACACAATGGAGAATGGAAAGTTGGTGCAATACACTCCCCTGACTTCCCTAGAAGATATATTTGGGATATCGCCACATTACCTAATGATGAATCTAAGCTGATAGCAGTAGTATCTGGTTTTGGTACGCCACATGTATTTTCTTGTGCAGTACCTTTAAGTGGTGTAGGAACATGGACGGATATTAGTGGGGAAGGTGATGGCAGACTTCCAGATATTCCAGTCAACGCGGTGGCAATAAACGATACTAATCCAGATACCATTTATATAGGTACTGATGTGGGTGTTTTTAGTACTGTTAATAGAGGCAAAAATTGGAAATGGATTAGTGAAGATGTCCCAAACTGTCAAGTATACGATTTGCGTTTTCATTCACAATCTGGATTCCTGCGAGCTGCAACACACGGGCGTGGTTTATGGCAGAGAAAGGTCGAATAATAAGAAGTAATTCAAATCCCATTTTCTGCAAATATGTTACTACTTACCTATACTACTTCGTGATCCTATAGATTATGCGTGATTTTTATTTTCCGCTCTCCTAAATCAGTTTAACCAATTTAGCAAACATGTTATTTCTCATAGTTTGGGGTTTTCCAATTTCTTTTACAATACTACATTTTCAATTCACATTGTCCATAGGCAATAGTTATTTGGAGAAATGCCGTCAGAACTGAATGGGTAAAGATGACGTATATCCGCTAGGCGCGATTTACATCCTGTAGCGAAGTATAAAAGGATTATTTATTCTTTATAAATGAGGACTTCTGTAAATGTTAATATGAGTTTACTATTAAATCGATTGGAATTAGGGATACTTTCCATTATACTACTCATTGGCGTCTTAGCACTTACCGCAGAATTGACAGAATATGAAGAAATAGCAAAACTTGTGGTTATTCCATCATTGGTATTATTAATTGCTATAACTAGCTACGCCATGTGGAAATCTAGCGTAAAACATTGACTAATTTTAGGAAAAGGTATCAAGTTTTACTTGGATGTAGCAAATAACATATCAAAATTTTTAAATGACGATAAAATTCTTATTAATTTTGGAGAAAGGAACATTATATTCTGTCATTCAGGAACCTTACTAAGATTACCCTACAATTATATGGTATATTATAAATGATATTTCCTTGGGGTTTCGGAGGGATATGGTTGAATATTCAATCGGAACCTATTGTAGGATTTCCGAAACTAAAATTTTATTTAGATGTAAACAAGAGGAAACGTCATCTTTGAGCTCGTCGGTACCCACGAGGCTATCGGTCCAAAATTAGGATTCTGATTATATTATTTGACTGCTATGCTTTAAGTTTTTCTTGATATTGAAGTTCGTCGGCCCGAGTGGGAAGGGATGCGTGACGATATCAGTGCTAAAAGTAGGCTCCTCCTGTAATCATAGAAAATAGCTCATTTTAAACTTTTTCTCCTTTTTCCACTAATAAGGTGATTCAAGCATTACGTCAAATATCAAACAGAACAGTTAGGACGGATGTAATTTGCTATCAGAGCTATGACGATGTACAATTAGCGATTCATTATTCTAATGTTGTTCTTATATTGTGACACAAAAAGCTTGATGCTTTAAAAACAGTCGTCAATGACAAAAGACTCTTGAGACCGAATGTGTTTTCACAACGTAGTAAATGACCATGATTTTGGTGAGGGCAATGCATTACCTGCCAGATCTTTTGCTTCTGTACTAATTGTAGCTATATATTTTGTAGCTGAATCGAAGTCATTTGTGGGGTCAAAGATAGAAGTTTTTCCATCAGAGCCCAGAGTTACTGTGCCATCTATGCTAATAGTAGTACCATCTTTCTTTACTGTAAATGTATTTTTGTTGATACTTGAAGTGAGCATTGGCTCACCAAATGTAGCTGTAACAGGTAAAGTAACTGCGACTCCTTTTTCTCCATCAGCAGGCGTGGTACCGACTACCATTGGCGGCGTTTTATCTGTTGCATGTCCTCTTGCTCTAGTTTCAGCTTTCTCTGCGACCGATTCAGCCCCCCTCATACCAAAATAGAAAGCAATTATCGTTGCTAACGCTGTGCCAAGTATCGTAGAAAGGTTCTTTAATATATCGACTAAGGACTGTAGGACAGGGTTCGTTGGATTATTAATATTTAAAGTAGTCAACGCAAGAACATAAAAGATAACTGTACCTACTAAAAGTATGATACCAAATGCCATTAGTGTTCTGTACAACCCCGGCATGCCGGTTGGAGCACCATTTTCTTTAATGGTGTCTTGTTTGGGTTTTTTTATGTACGCCAGAACCATATCAATGCTTAAGGGAATAACCATAGCTGCAGCGATCACGGCTAGGAAGAATATTGGTAGATTTGTTTCAAATACTGAATTAACTACTGTGGTCGCATTAACTATAGATGCATTACTAGTAGTAGCAGGTACAGCAGAGATATTTGAAATATTCGGAGCAACCTTGGCTGTATTTGCATTATTAGGTGGAATTGTACCATTATTTGGCGTTACTTGACCATAGACTGAAATTGGAGCAATGCAAATCAAAACGATAACACTAATAGGAAATAAAATTTTTATCAATAATATGATAATTACACCAGTAAAAGTAAGCAAGGTGTTCCTTATAAAGATTCAAGGGATTTTCACTATAGGATATAAGGGTGATCCGCAATAAAATTTAAAAAGTATCGTATTACTTGATTTTAGTATCTTATTTTAGATGCAGTGATTTGTGAATCATTTTTGATCCTAAAAAAAAGTTAAAAACATTTAACGCCATGAGGTGTATTTTGGTCTCTCTTTTTTTGTTTCGAATCCATATTGAATCTACTCTCCAAGTCTGGTTGATGATTTATTTTTCGTAGGTCTACATTTTCTTGATGTCTTTGAGTTCAAATTATGGGTATTTTTTCGGGGATCTAGATTATTTGTACTTGTATTACAACGCGAATCTACATCTAAATTTGAAGTCGTTATTAATGGTTATCATCAATTCTGCATTGCGACGGAAGAGATGCGTGACGATATCGGTGCTAAAAGAGGATTTCAAATATACTAACAAAGTACTAAGCATTAAGTTTGCCTAAATTTCGATGTAGTAAAGTTTAACGAACCTAGAGATATAGTTAACTTACTATGTGATAAATATAGAAAATTTACATATAAATAATTGATATAAATGCCAGAATTTGGTTGTCGATAGGTTCGGTCATCGAATGATATATGCTACTAAGGAAAATGGTGAAGAATATTTTATCAGTGATAAGAACCTTGATCATGATCCTAGAGTTAAGAAAGGAGGAAACGTTCATGGATTTAGGGGCAACAATGAAGAAGGCTATACTGTAGACAATAACGGCAAAGTAAGAATTAATTTCTGTACATCTCAATCTAACATGTATAACGGACAAGAAGGACCAAGCTATAAACATCCTGACTTTGAATCAAGAGGATTTATCTTCGACGAGTCAGACTGGAAAAATTGCGAATTTACAGTTTACGTTAAACCTAAAAATACGATCGCCGAGGGTAATAAAAAAGATAATGACATTACACTGGGATTAAGAACTGGCAAACATGTTACCAATAGTAACCGTGGAAAGTGTGAAGGTTTTTCATACAAGGTGCGAATAAATACAAAAAAGCGAAAATGGGAATTCAGAAAAGAGCAATGGCATAATAGTGGCTATGCTGGTAGAGGTTGGAGGGAAGCTATTGAAGACTTTAAAGACCGGTGGATAGGATATAAATTCATAATCTACAATGATCCGAACAATGAAGGCCACGTAAGAACGGAGCTTTGGCTTGATGAACATGATAATAACATGTGGGTGAGAAAAGATACTGATACAGATGACGGAGATTGGGTAGAAGATGGAGGCAATGAAGTAGGCAGGGTGATGCCAAAGGAGATCAAATTGGAACTTGGGGTGGTCCATGGGCCCTTTTAAGATGGGATGGACCTAAAGTAACCTTTAGAGATGTAGTTGTAAGAGAAATTGATCCCAATAGAATGCTCGACCAAGATTAAGTACAATCATAAATAGAATAATCTCATTATGGAGATAAGCATGTGCGATACTAACGAGAGGATCTATGGCTTTTATATATTTACCAGAGGTA